>Ga0302324_100001670_pt1 | contig 53288 bp, 38 predicted proteins | sample Palsa_T0_1_FD_201949 | JGI IMG/M metagenome (GOLD analysis project Ga0302324, IMG submission 201949) | Peat permafrost microbial communities from Stordalen Mire near Abisko, Sweden - Palsa_T0_1 | ecosystem: Environmental > Terrestrial > Soil > Palsa > Peat permafrost | place: Sweden: Abisko...
ATCGAGGAAATCAACCGCCACACGCGCGGCCAGGCGATCATCACAACGGGCGTCGGACAGCACCAGATGTGGGCGGCGCAGTACTGTGACTTTCGGGCGCCGCGCCTGTGGCTCACCTCCGGCAGCATGGGCACCATGGGATTTGGTCTGCCCGCTGCCATCGGCGCTCAGATCGCAAACCCGCACCGCCTGGTCATCGATATCGACGGCGACTCGAGCATTCGCATGAATATCGGGGAGCTCGAGACCGTCACAACCTATGAGCTGCCGGTCAAAGTGGTCGTGCTCAACAACTGCGGCGACGGCATGGTGAAGCAGTGGCAGAAACTCTTCTTCAAGGGCCGCCTGTCCGCGAGTGATCGATCGCTGCACAAGAAGGATTTTGTGAAGGCCGCACAGGCGGATGGTTTTCGCTATGCGGTACGGCTGGACCGCAAGGAAGACGTCCCGCGGGTGATCCGCGAGCTCATCGAGTTCGACGGGCCGGCGTTCCTGGAAGTGATGATCGATCCGGATGCGGGGGTGTATCCCATGATCGGTCCGGGCCAGACCTATACGCAGATGATTACGGGTGATTTCATCGCCTCGCGTCATGAAGTTGAGATCAAGACGCCGGGACCCGCGGAGATGTTCTGATTGCTATGAAGTATCTGCATACGATGCTGCGCGTGACGGACCTGGATGCCTCTCTCGGGTTCTTTTGTGACGCTCTGGGCCTGAAGGAGCTCTCGCGCCAGGACTACCCGAAAGGGCGCTTCACGCTCATCTTTCTCGCAGCGCCCGGTGATGAGTCGGCGCAGATTGAGCTTACGCACAATTGGGACCCCGAACGCTACACGGGCGGGCGCAATTTCGGCCACGTCGCCTATGAGATAGATGATATCTACGCGACCTGCAAGCGCCTGGCCGAACATGGCGTTACTATCAATAGACCGCCGCGTGACGGCCACATGGCCTTCGTGCGCTCTCCCGAGAATATCTCGATCGAGCTCTTACAAAGGGGTACGGCGCTCGAACCCGCCGAGCCCTGGAAATCGATGCCTAATACCGGTGAGTGGTAGGCGCTTAACTAAAAGGAAAACCATATGAGCAACGCTGACATTCGGGGCCGATTCGTCTGGCACGAGTTGATGACGACGGACATCAAGGCCGCGGGCGCCTTTTATCCCAAAGTAACCGCGTGGAGAACTCAAGCCTGGGATAAGGATCCGTCGTACACGCTGTGGGTTGGGGCAAAGGGTCCATTCGGAGGCATTCGGGCGCTGCCGGACGCTGCGCGCGCCGCAGGTTCGCACTGGTTGCCGTACATCGGCACTCCTGATGTGGATGCGACCGTGCAAACCGCGCAGCGTTTAGGCGGGCGCGTGACCATGGGCGCGACCGATATTCCCGACACCGGCCGGATGGCCGTTCTTGCCGATCCCCAAGGCGCGGCATTCGCGCTCTTCGCCGCGCCCCCGGGCTCACAGGCCGGCAGCGGCAGCTCATCCGGATCCCCGGAGTTTTCCTGGCACGAGTTGACGACCACCGACGCCGAGGCGGCACTGCGCTTCTACGGTGAGCTCTTCGGCTGGACCGAGGTTGGCAAGCACGACATGGGGCCCATGGGTGTCTATCACTTGGTTGGGATGCAGGGCGCGCCGTCCATCGGGATGTACAAAGCCGCTCCGGACAAGCCCATGCCGACTCAGTGGATGAGTTATGCGCATGTCACGGATGTTGATAAATCAGCCAACGCCGCAAAGGCCGCGGGCGGCAAACTCGTGCATGGCCCCATGGAGGTTCCGGGTGGTACTTGGATCGCACACCTCATTGATCCGCAGGGCGCAGTGTTCGCCGTCCATGCCGATAAGCGCGTAAGCGCCGCGGCTCCTGCGGCTCAGCCTGCAAAGTCGGCAGCTCCCAAGAGCCCCGCCGCACCGCCGGCGGCAAAACCCGCTCCGCCAACCGTCAAGGCTCCGAGCACACCGACAGCAGGGACCGCACCGACAACCAGCGCAAGCGCACCGCCTGCCAAACCGAAACCGGCTCCCAGTGTGAGCGCGGCGCCGACGGTGTCCGCGCCGAGCGCGACGAAGGCGCCGCCGGCCGCAAAGCCGGCAGTCAAGAAGGCACCGGCTAAAGCGGCCGCCAAGAAGGTGGCTAAGAAGAAGGCCCCGGCCAAGAAAGCCGGCAAGAAGAAGGCTGCCGCAAAGAAACGTCCGCAGAGGAAGTCAAAATCGGCCGCCAAGAAAGCAGCACGCCGGTCTTCGACCAAGCGCAAGACCGCGAAGAAGCGCGCCAAGAAGACCAGCCGACGTCGCTCGAGTGCGGGAGGGTTTGCGGTGGCGAAGCGCTTCGCCGTGAAGCAGGCCGACTCGCTTCTCAAGAGGCTGCGCGGCAAAAAGCACCGTTAGTGGCAGGCGGATCGGACGCGCTTTGGCTCACAAGGCACGTCCGATCCACCCTGACGGGGGGCGTGCCGATGGTGCGCGCTACTGCGAGTCCTTTTCGGCGGCTTGGCGCTGATCCGCGGAGGCGCGCGCTGCTGCGTCAAGCTCGCTCTGCACACGCGCCTCAGTGGCCTTGCCCTGTTTAATTTCCTGCGCCTTGGAAGCTGCGTCGGCCGCGGCGGAGCCGACGGTCTCTGTGAGTCCGCAGCCGGCGATCGACACCACCAGCAAAGTGAAGGCTGCTAAGCGGATCATGACATCACTCCTTATCAGATTCCCTATAGTTCGCCGGGCAGGCGCGTAACCGATCCGTACCCGCGCCGGGAGCACACTATGGCACTTCGATCGCGTGCGAACCGTGATACCGGTACACAGCCGCCCGTGCGGCGTGGTTATTTCGAGTGCCGCTACGGCCAGCTGCACGTCCACAACGCCATGCCTCGCGGCGGAGGATTCGAAGAGGCGACGACACTCTTGTGTCTGCACGAGACCCCGCTGACGGGGCGGACGTTCGACGGCGTGCAAAGGATCCTCGGGCGCGATCGCTCGGTGTATGCGCCTGATCTGCCAGGGTATGGGGAATCAGATGCCCCCGCCGCGCAGCCCACGATCGCGGATTATGCCGCTGCCATGGGCGACTTCCTCGACACCATGAGGTTTCGCCAGATCGATGTCATGGGATGCCAAACGGGCGCGGTCATCGCGGCGGAGCTTGCCATCACACGTCCGGCGCAGGTTCGGCGCGTCGTGTTGGTGGCAGTCCCGGCGCTCAACGAAGTTGAACGCGCCGAGTTTCTGCGCTCGCCCTGGCCGGGTGCGACGCGCGAAGACGGCAGCCACCTTGAAAGGGAATGGCAGCGCGCCAGCGCGTCGGCTAAGCGACCGTTGCCCGCCGAAATTGCGGCGCGCCGCGCCGCGGCAACGATTTACAGCGGTGCACATGGATCGTGGGGCATGCAGGCCGCCCTGCGCTATCCCCAAGAGCGGCTGGGACTCGTGACTCAGCCCACGTTGCTTTTGCGCTCGACGGATGAGTACTGGGAGCCGACGACGCGCGTGCGCGAACTTTTGGCGAAGGCGCGTATCTTGGATTTTTCTGACCAAGGCGCGGGATTGTGTGAAACGGCACCTGAAGCTGTGGCGGACGCGGTGGCTGCATTCCAGCGCTAAAGCCGCCGCGGGAGAGTTATGTAATGTTCCGCGACTTTGCTCACATTTTGATGGGCGGATCTGCACCTCGCCGTGCGCGCCGCGTTACACTTTAGGCGCTATTTTTACGGGTGAAGGGACGCGCTAGACATGAGCGTACAGCGCCAGTCGATTCCGCCAAACGAAGTGGACCTGGAGTCCACCGCCGAGCTGCCCGTGCTCGACGTTGCCGATGTCGCCGCCGAGCACGTCAGCAGCACCGACACCTGGATCGTCCCGGCAGGCATTGCCACTCTTGCCGCGGCGCCGTCTGAACCGTTAGTCGACGAGCGCAGCACTCAACTCGAGATCAATCTGCGCGCGCTGTCGACATCATTGAAGGATGTCGAGGAGCGCCTCACGCGCAAAGGCGAGCGGCTCACTGAACTCGAGCACGAGCTTGCTTCCACACGCAGCGCACGTATCGCAACCGAAGAGCGCGCCGGCGCACTCATGAAAGAGGTGGCTGAGGTGCGCGCGGCTCTGGCGCAGGCCGAGTCAGTCAGCGAGAAGCGCCGTCTCGCGGTTGAAGAACATGACGCGGCCGCTCGCGCACTGCATGCGCGCGAAGGTGCGCTCGACGCCAAGCTTGCCGCGCGCGAACGAGCCGTCGAGGCCGCACACCTGGAAGTGCGTGAGCTGCAGACGCGCAGCTCGGGATATTTGGAGACGCTGCGCTCGCTCGAGGGGCGGCGCACAATTTTTGACGCACTCCTCTCGGGCCTGGATCACTCGCTCGGCGACCGCGAGACGCGCCTGCGGCATCTGCAGGGCGAACTCGGCACCCGGACTCAAGAAGTTGCCGATCTGCAGGCGCAGCTGCGCGCGCGCAACAGCCGCATCGTGGCCCTCGACAAGGAGGTCAGCGACTTAGGCGGAGCACTTGCGCGGCGCAACGAACAGATCGGCGAAGTCAAGAGTGACGCCGCTTTCCTCAATGACACGATCTTCGCGCTGACCGCCAACGTTGCTGAGCGGGACGCGAGCATTGCAGCCCTAAAGGCTGCGCAGTTGGTGCAGGGTGAAACCCTGGCCGCGCGTCAACTGGACCTCGCGCGCGCGATCGCAGAGGCGGACGTGCAGCGCAAGAATCTGAGCACGCTGGATGCGGCGCTGAGCGCCGTCAACGCGCGCCTCGCCGAAGAAGAGGCCGCAGCTCTCGCGGCGCGCGAACTGCGTAATTCGATGGAAACCGCCATCTCGGAGCAACGCCAACGGGTCGCGCGGCTCGAAGTTGAACTGGCAGCTGTCGTTCGCGACCGCGACACAGGCGCCGCTGCGGCCGCCGCCCTGCAAGCCGAGCACGATGATCAGGCCGTGCGTCTTGCGGCAGCGAGTGCTCGCGTGCAGGTGCTCGAAGCCGACGCTGCCGAACAGGCCCAATCCCTGACCACGCTGCGCGAGGAGCTGCGCGTGAGCCTCGAGCGCGCGCGCGATACGGAGGGCGATCTGCATGCGGCCGAGGACTCCATCCATCGGCTCGAAGCGGATTTGCGCGTAAAGACCGCGCGCCTCGAAGAACTTGCGAAGACCCAGGACGACTCACGCGGCACCGTCGAGCAGGCGCGGCGCACGCTCGCCGAACGCGAGCGGCTCATCAATCGACTCGAGACCGAAGCGGCCAACAGTCAAGCGCTGCTCGGCAATATTCAGCAAAGTATGAAACGACTCGATCCAGGCGCAAGCGGCTCGCACGAAGTCGCTCCGGAGGGCGCTGCGCGGCTCTTCATCCGCACGGGTGAATCGGAGGTCGTGCATATGCTCGGCCGCAAGACGACGATTGGGCGCACGCCCGACAACGATGTACAGATCGACGCCAAATACATCAGCCGTCATCACGCGGTGATTCTTGCGGGCCCCACGCACACGATTATCGAGGATCTGAACAGCACGAACGGCGTGATTGTGAACGGACGCCGCGTGCTGCGCCAAACGCTCAAGGACGGCGACACTGTGCTCGTCGGCAAGGCGCCGTTCCGCTTCGCCGTGCGCCCGATGACGGACCGCCGCTAACGGATCCTTCCTTGGCGCGCCGATCTTTAGCGCGCCGCTAGTTCGCAAGTCTTCAGCAACCGGCTAAGCTTGTCGGCGTGGCGAGCCCCTACATCGAGCGCATTCTTAGAGCGCGCGTCTATGACGTCGCGGTAGAGACGCCGCTCGAGGAGGCGGCCCGCCTGTCACGTCGCATCGGCGCGCGGGTCCTGCTCAAGCGCGAGGATCTGCAACCGATTTTCTCATTCAAGGTGCGCGGCGCTTACAACAAGATTGCGCAACTGTCCCCGGCGATCGCACAGCGCGGCGTCATCTGCGCCTCCGCCGGCAATCATGCGCAGGGCGTGGCGCTTGCGGCACGCCACCGCTCGATTCCAGCCGCGGTTGTCATGCCGCAGACTACGCCGCACATCAAGGTTCAGTCGGTGCTTGACCTCGGCGCGGAAGTCATTCTGCACGGCGACGATTACGACGCGGCGGCTGAACGGGCGCTCGCGCTCGCGCGCGAGCGCCATCTGGTGTTCGTGCATCCGTTTGATGATCCCGACGTGATCGCAGGTCAGGGCACTGTCGGCGTTGAAATCCTGCGCCAGTGCGGCGGCGCGATAGATGCGATCTTTGTGCCGGTCGGCGGAGGAGGTCTCATCGGCGGCATAGCCGTGTACGTGAAGTATCTGTACCCCAAGGTCAAGATCGTCGGCGTCGAACCCGAGGACGCGGCGGCGATGTACGAATCATTGCGCGTGGGGCGGCGCGTGACGCTCGAGCGCGTCGGTATGTTTGCCGACGGCGTGGCGGTTAAGCGCGTTGGCGAGGAATGCTTCGCGCTCGCCCGCGAGCATGTGGATGAGATCATCCTCGTCGGCACGGATGAGATCTGTGCGGCCATCCAGGATGTTTTTGAGGACACGCGCTCGATCGTGGAGCCGGCCGGCGCTCTCGCCGTGGCGGGTATCAAAAAATACGCGGCGCGCGCGGGCGCGGGCGACCAGCGGTTGGTGGCGATCAACAGCGGCGCAAACATGAATTTCGACCGGCTGCGGCACGTGGCCGAGCGCGCCGACCTCGGCGCTGCACGCGAAGGGTTACTCGCTGCCGAAATTCCGGAAGAGCCCGGCAGCTTCCTGCGCTTTTGCGAAAAGCTCGGCCAGCACAGCGTCACCGAGTTCAATTACCGCTACGAGAATGGCCGCCCGGCGCAGATTTTTGTGGGCTTCGCCCTGTCGCAGGGCCGCAGCGAGCGCCAGGCAGTGATCCAGGCTCTGCGCGACGCGAGTTACTCCATCACCGACATGACCGACAACGAGATGGCCAAATTGCACGTACGCTATATGGTCGGCGGACACGCGCGCGCCATAGAACACGAACTCCTGTACCGCTTCGAGTTCCCGGAGCGCCCCGGTGCGCTCGTGAAGTTTCTGCAGGCCATCGGCACGCGCTGGAACATCAGCCTATTTCACTACCGCAACCACGGCTCGGATTACGGGCGCGTGCTCGCCGGGATCCAGGTTGCGCCGGGCGAGCGCGCGCAGTTCGTCGACCACCTGCACGAGTTGCATTACGCGTATATGGAGGAAACCCAGAACGCCGCGTATCGAATGTTCCTGGGCGCGTGAGCGCCGCGCGCTATTTCACGAATCGCACGCTAAACGGGTACCGGTAGGCCACGCCCTCGTTGGCTTTAAGTGCGGCAATGATGGTCATGACCAGCCAGAACACAAACAGCACCGCCCCCAAAAGTATCCCGATTGAAAACAGCAGCAGCACGCCGCACACCAGCGCGCCGATCAGAAAGGTGATATTGAAATTCAGCGCTTCTTTGGCGTGCTGGGCGACAAAGGCCGAGTGATCGCGCTTGGCGAGCCACACCACGAGCGGCCCGAGGATATTGCCGAAGGGCACGATGAAGAAACCGAGCGCCGCAAGGTGCGCGACCATGCCCCAAGTGCGCTCGTCCTGGGTCGGCAGGCCGGTCGGTTCGGTTACGGGTTCGGCAATGTTCATGGCGGCATCCGCGGGCGCCTGACAGCGCGCGCGGCCAATTATGCCGATGACCCGGGGACATGCAACTTTCACCTGCCGCCGCGGTTCCTATAGCGTGGCTTTGACCCCGGCGAACACGCCGAATCCGGGACGATCGAAGCCGAGCGGCTCCTCATAGCGGCGGTCGAAGAGATTATTGATACGCCCGAAGAGCGTCAGATGCCTCGACAGCTCGTAGCTTGCAGCGAGGTTGGTCGTTGCGTAACCACCGGCCGTGAGAGGCTCGGGATTCGTGAAGGCGCGGTTGTTGTCCATCCACGGTCCGACATACAGCACGGTCGCGGTGAACGACAGCGCGTCGCTTGCCTGCCAGGTGCTCGCGAAACTCGATTTCACCTTCGGGCGGCGCAGCAACTCCTCGTGCGTGCTGTCGTCCGTCGCAAGCGTGTAGGTGTAGTCGGCGCGCAGTAGAAGACGCGCGAATGGCGCGTAGGCGACGAAGTTCTCGAAGCCATAGGTCGTCGCGCGGTCGATGTTTATTTCAGTGGTAAAGGTACTGTTTTCGTTGATCAGATCGCGGATGTGATTGTGGAAATAGGTGACGCCGAAGCGCAGATTTTTTTCGAGCAGCGCCTGCTCGATTCCCAGATCGTAGCCGACGCTTGATTCGGGTTTTAGATCGGGATTGGCAAAAAAATCGAAGTCCGGAAAACTGACGAACAGCTGATTGAGCGTCGGCGCTTTGAACCCGCTGCCGATGCTGCCCTTCAATGTCGTACCGGTCTCGGTGATGACGAATTCAGGGGCGATCCGATAAGTCGTCTTGCTGCCGAAGCGATCGTTGTCGTCATAGCGCACGCTCACGGTGTCGAAGAAGCGATTGCCGAAGCTCGACTGCAGCTGCGCAAAACCCGCATTCGTCGTCATTTCCGCCGAGATCGGGCTCTGCTCGATCGCGTCGCGCTGGTGCTCGGCTCCGAGAACGAGGAGCTCGTCAGCTGCCAGCGCGATGTTGCCCTGCCAGTCGGCCTTTAGCCGATCACCTCGGCTGTAACTTGGCGTGACCTCAGGCCCGTAGTCGCTGGTGTGGTCATGGCTGTAGCCGACGCCGAGCGTTTGCTCGAAGAGGCCCTGAAAGAGCACGAGGTGCGCGCTCGCCCGCGTGAAGAGTTGCTGTACATCCTCCTCGCTGCGCGTTGCATCCGGGACGCTCGGAAAGACATCGAAATTGTCGCCGGTAAACAGCAGCGTGGAGTCGACATAGTGCGCAACCACTGAGACATCCAGGTCTTCGTTGAGCTGGGTGCCGAGTTTGGTCGAGAACGACTTGTTGTCGTAGGAGTCGTTGTGTCTCTGCTCGCCGGGAGGCAGGAGATCGAGTGGAGTTACCGGCGTATCGGTGGAACGGAAGTGGTCGACATTGAAAGCATAGTTGCTGCCGCCCGAGGAGCCGCTGACGGATCCCGTCTGATTGAAGGTACCGAAGGATCCTCCTTCGAGGCTGGCAGTCGCGCTTGGCGGACCGCTGCCGGTCTTGGTCACGATATAGATCGCACCGCCAATCGCGTCGGATCCGTAGAGACCGCTTTGCGGCCCGCGCAATATTTCGATGCGATCGACATCAGCGAGCAGCAGATGCTGCAGATCGAACGTACCCGTGGGAGTGCTGGGGTCAGTCACGTCGATGCTGTCGACGAGAATCTTCACGTGATTGGAGTTCGTGCCGCGCATGAAGATCGAGGTCGCCCCGCCCGGACCGCCGCTCTGAACGACGTTCAGGCCCGGTACGGTCTCGAGGATATCGGGCAGCGTGCGCGCCTGCTGGGCATCGATATCGGCCGCCGTAATGAGCGTCACGCTGCTCGCGACCTCATCCTCCGGAGTCGCCACTCGCGTGGCGCTCACAATGACGTGCGGCAACATCTCGTCTGCCGGGGAAGCGTCATCCTCGGCGAGTGTGGCGCGGCAGTGCAGGGCGAACGAATTCGAAACGAACAATGCGACGAGCGCGCGGCGGCGCGCCGTGGTTTGCAGATTGCGGAACATGACTGGCCTCGCAGTAACGTGACACGTCACTACGAACCAAAGCGCGGAGGCTCGAGGTCAATTCATGACCTTAGATTCCGTTCGCCATCGGGGCACCCCGCCCAATGTGTTCGTGCGTGACCACGGTCGATGGCAGGTCTCCTGGCTCGCGAGTCAGTGCCTTGCGTCGCCTTCCCGGTTGTCCAGTGGCGTTCGGTGTCGCTCGGCTCATCGCTTACAGTTGCGGGGACAGCCGCGGATCAGAATGAATCCTACCGCGTTCCCATTTAATCCCGATGCGGGAACCATCCAAACGAATCATGCTCGCAACGCGCCCCGATCGTCAATCAGGTTAAGCTTTGATACTCACGTGACACCATCCACTGCTGCGGCATATTCCAAGCGACGGCTCGCCGCCCTGCGTCATCCGGGATTTGCCGGGTTTCTTGCCGCGAGATTTCTTGCAACGTTTGCAGTACAGATGCAAACCGTGGCCGTCGGCTGGCAGGTGTACGCGCTCAGGCACGACCCGCTCGATCTCGGGCTCGTCGGCCTGTCGCAATTTCTGCCCTTCATACCCTTGGGTCTCGTTGCCGGGCACGTCGCAGATCGCTTCAATCGCCGCAGGATCCTCACGTTCTGCTATGCAACGCAGGTGCTGTGCGCGCTCTTGCTGCTCGCGTTCACTCTTTCCGGAGTGCATGTGGTGTGGCCGGTATTTGCCGTCATGGGCTTATTCGGCGTCGCACGCGCGTTCAGCATGCCCGCATCGCAGGCGATCGTTCCGACTCTCGTGCCGATCGAAAACTTTGGCAACGCGGTGGCCTTGAGCTCCTCGAGCTTTCAGGTGGCGACCATCGCAGGTCCAACATTGGGTGGCGTTCTGTATCTCGCGGGACCGCAGACCGTGTATGGCGTCGTCGCGACGCTCTTGGCCATTGCCTGCGTGCTGATGAGTCTTGCGGGAGTGCGGCAGCTCAACGTCGCTGCTGCTTCGCAACCGGAAGGCGCGCAACCAAAGGCAACGGCCGAGATTTCCTGGCATGGCGTGCTCGAGGGCCTGCGGTTCGTGCGTTCGCGTCCAGTGGTGCTGGGCGCCATCTCGCTCGATTTATTCGCGGTTCTATTGGGCGGCGCGACGGCACTTCTGCCCGCATACGCGCGCGACATTTTGCACGTCGGACCTACGGGCCTTGGCCTGTTGCGCACCGCACCGGGTGTGGGTGCTGCGCTTGCGGGGTTAGTGCTCGCCTTTACGCCGATCGCGCGTCACGTCGGCCGCTGGATGTTTGCCGGGGTTGCCTTGTTCGGTGTCGCGACAGTGGTATTTGGCCTGTCACACGTCTTTATTGTGTCGCTGTCGGCTCTGCTATTCCTTGGCATCGGCGACATGGCAAGCGTCTACATCCGCCACATGCTGGTGCAGTTGGACACACCGGACGCGATCCGCGGCCGTGTCAGTGCCGTGAACGGAGTTTTCGTCGGCGCATCGAACGAGCTTGGCGAGTTCGAATCCGGTCTCACGGCCGCCTGGTTTGGACTGGTGCCGGCGGTTGTGATGGGTGGTGTCGCGACGCTCCTGGTTGCGGGGCTGTGGATGCGCTGGTTCCCAGCCCTGCGCGCCATCGACAGGTTCCCAGGTCACTGATTGCAAAGGGCCTCTGGGGCCGAAGAACTGCGCTTGAACCCCCTCGGCCATGAGCTGTATATAATACCAGCTCGCTTAGCCCAAGTGGAGCTAAGTGGATACCCCTTATATTCATACAGCCTATGATGATTCGAGCGAAATCCCGCAAGGGCCACGGTGCCATTTCCAATCCGGAAGGATGCTTCGAATCACGCCGCGTCGAAGCCATCGACGACGGCTGGTCGATTGACAACGACCAGGAGCCGCCGCCGCTTGCCACCACCGTTTTGGCTGAACACGCCAAATCGATCATCTCGCGCAACACCTCACCGGACATTCCCTTCGAACAGTCAATCAATCCGTATCGCGGATGCGGCCATGCGTGCGTTTACTGCCTGCTTGGCGACACCAATATTTTGATGGTCAATGGACATACGAAGCGACTTGGCGATCTGGAAATTGGCGACGAGATTATTGGAACTGAGCGGCGGGGTCCTTATAGACGCTACGTCAAAACCGGCATTTTGGCTCACTGGGCAACCCATAAGCCTGCATACCGATTGACTCTTCGCAACGGAACCCGCATTACGGCGAGCGCGGATCACCGATTCCTGAGCGACCGCGGATGGAAGTTCGTCACGGGATCGCAAGCCGCAGGTCAGCAACGGCCGCATTTGGCGGTGGGCGATCAGCTGCTCGGAATGGGCGCGACTAGGACGTCGTTCGAAGTGGCGCCGGCATTCCCACAAAGCTACGCTCGTGTAACCGATAAGATGCTTGCAAGGACTGCGTTTGTTGCGACCGAACCAATTAGGGGTTATCAGAGCGATATCTTCGATGAGCGTGCATACGATGACGGCTGTGTGCGCTTCGCAAATCCGGAAGATGCGCTACGGCCCCGGGTTGGCGCAGAACTTGCGCTACACCTACTCCTCTGCCAAGGGGCGGTCGAAGCACCGGCAGGTCTCGATATTGTCGCGATCGAGCCGCTTGGTAAATCAATGCCAATGTTTGACATCACAACCGGCACGGGCGATTTCATTGCGGATGGCGTGGTGTCACACAATTGTTATGCGCGCCCGGCGCATGCGTATGTCAATCTTTCTCCGGGCCTGGATTTCGAGACCAAGCTCTTCTACAAGGAAAATGCGGCTGAGCTACTTAGAAAGGAGTTGAGTCAGCCGCGCTACATCTGCAAATCCATTACCCTGGGCGCCAATACCGATCCGTATCAGCCGATCGAGCGCAAGCTCAAGGTGACCCGATCGATTCTCGAAGTGCTGCAGGAGTTTCGACATCCGGTGGCGATCATCACCAAGGGACATCTGGTTGAGCGCGACATCGATATTCTTGCGGCGATGGCACGCGACAATCTCGCCGCCGTGCACGTCAGTGTGACTACGCTCGATGCGGGTTTGAAGCGCATCCTCGAGCCGCGTGCTCCCGCCGCAGCGGCACGGCTACATGCCATACGCGCTCTGCATGCAGCCGCAGTCCCGGTGGGTGCGCTGGTGGCGCCTGTCATTCCGGCGATCAACGACCACGAAATTGAACATATTGTCGAGGCGGTCGCGCAGGCCGGAGCGCGTACAGCGGCTTACGTGATGCTGCGATTGCCGTATGAGGTCAAGGACTTATTCCGCGAGTGGCTTGCCGAGCATCACCCGCTGCGCGCCGCGCACGTCATGTCACTTGTCAATGACTTGCGCGGCGGTCGTGACAACGACCCTAATTTCGGCTCGCGCATGCGCGGTACCGGGCCGTTCGCCGATCTCGTACGCAGACGCTTCGAAATCGCGTGTCGCAGACACAGTCTTAATACCGTGCGCCGCGTGCCGCTGGAGACAGGGCTCTTCCGGCCGCCGGCCGCGCCTGCGGCGCAGCTTGATCTAGGCTTCTAATCGAGGCTCCCGGCCCCACGCTTCTTCAGGACGAAACCGGGACCGGCAAGCCTTCCGTGGCATATTATTAAACCATGGAAGCCGCTCGCCCCACTCCCAGCCGACCGCTGCTGCTGGGCCGCTACACGCTGCTCGAAAAGCTCGGTGCGGGCGGCCATGGGGAAGTGTGGCGCGCGCACGACGCAATGCTGGGGATCGAAGTTGCGTTGAAGGTTCTGAGCCCAGCGCTGGCGCGCAGTGAGCTTGCGTGGGAAGCGCTCGAGCATGAACATGAAATCGCCGGCAGACTCGACCACCCGTCGATCCTCAAGGTCTATAGCCCGCAGCGCGATGCTGAGTCGGCGGCGTTGCCGATGGAGCTGGCTCCCGGCGGTGATCTTCGGCGCCTGCGCGGCGGCAGTTACCTGCAGCTCATGCCGCCGCTGCTTGAGATTGCGGCCGCTCTCAAATATGCGCACGAGCAGGGAGTCATACATCGGGATCTCAAGCCGGGCAATGTTCTGTTTGACGCGCGCGGCCGCGCCGTGCTCGCCGATTTCGGTGTCGCCGGTACGGCATTCGCCGCCGGTCGCGACAAAATGCGATCTGGCTTGTCGCCGTTTACGTCGAGTCCGGAGCAACTGCGCGGCGAGGGGCCGACCGTAGCCGACGATATCTATGGCCTGGGAGCGCTCGTGTATGAGCTCCTCGCCGGCCAGCCGCCGTATTACCCGCACTTCGACGTCGAGCGAGTGCTCGATCTCAATGAGTCCGTTCCGGAGTTGCGCACCGTGCAGCCGACGCCACCACAACTCGTGGCGATCGTCATGCGCATGCTGCAGAAGCAGCCGCGTTCGCGGCCGGAATCAATGCAAGCGGTGATCGACGACTTCGACGCCACGATGAACGACACGCTGCATTTTGAATTCGATGCCGCTCCGGAGCCGCAGACGATCAGGCGCGAATTACCCAAACCGGCGCCGCGCCCGCCGCGACCCGCTTCCACGGCCTCCAAACCGCTGCGTGCGCCGCTCGTGCCGCAGGCCGTGCCTGCAGCCGGTCCGAGACTCAGACCGGGGCCGCCACCGATTCGGGCGGCGGCGGTTGCAGCTGCCCTCGATCCCACACATGGGCATGCGTCGCCAAGCGCGACGCCTGCAGCGGTTGAGCCCAGGCCCTTGCCACCCCAGCAGCCGCCCAAGCCACCCGAGCCTGCGGTCGCGCGCGAAACTGCGTATGTGCCGCCACCGCCGAAGGAGATTCCGGCCGCAGCTCAGCCTGCGGCACTGGGCGCCCCGCGGCCCGCGCCCTGGGATGATCTGCAGATCGTCCCGATGTCGGGACTGATGCGGCTCGATCCGATCCAGCCGCGCCGCTGGCCCTGGGTAGTACTTGCAGTGATTGCCGCGAGTGCAGCCGCGGCGTTCTACGCGTTGCCCCGATATGGAGCCGGCGCGATTGCCATGATTGAGAACGCTCTGCCGGTGACCGTGATGTCTCCCCAGCCACCGGAGCATGCGCAGGCGACGCCGGCCGACATCCAGGAAAAAGCACGTCTGCTCGACGCGCGCGGACGATTTGACCGCCAGCTGGCCGCTCTCGAATCACGCGGCGCAGCTGTCTGGGGCGGCCAGGAGTTCAGCGACGCCAAGATGCGTGCGGCGGAGGCTCTCGGCGCCGACGAGGCTGGCAATCCGGGCTTCGCCACCACGCGTCTCGCCGAGGCACAGGCGCTTCTCAACACGGTGGAAAAGCGCGCGCCCGTGGCGCAGCGCAATGATGCGACGAGCCGCAAGACGGCGGAGGGTCAGCAGCGCGCTCACAATCCCGCTGCCGCTCGGCCGTTGCTCGCAGATGCCGCAGGTGCCGAGGCCGCGGGCGATATCGCTCGCGCTCAGCGCGACTATCAGCAGGCGCTTGCGGCCGATCCCAAGAACCCCCAAGCGATTGCCGGATTGGCGCGCGCGCGTGCCGTGCTGAACAACGATGAGCGCTCAACGACTGCTGATGCAGACGCGCCTGCCGTGGTTGTGCGCGGGCTCGATGAGACGCGCGACTCCCGCGCCGCAGCCTCGGAGACGCCCGCGGGCTCGAATCCGGCGGATGCTGCGCTCCGCGCGCGCGCGTATGAGTCGCAGCGGCAGCGCGCAGTATCACTCGAAGCGCAGGAACGCTGGGATGAGGCGCTGACCGAATACGAGGCGGCGCTCAAATCAGATCCATCGCTCGCCTTTGCTCAACAGGGCAAGGCGCGCGCCGCGTCACGCGCGCTGCTCGCGCAGCGCCTGCAGACACTGATCGATCGGCCCGAGCTGCTCGCGGGCGCCGCCGCGCGCGCCGACGCTTTGGCGCTCATTGAGAACGCCGATGAGCAGAGTCCTTCGGGGCCGGTACTGCGCTCACAGGTGGCGCGCCTGCAGATTTTGCTGCCCGCGTTCGATGAACCGGTGCATCTGGCATTGCTATCCGACGGCGCAACTCGCGTCGCGATACCGAGCATCGGATTCTCGGGGGTCTTCTCGCAGCGCGAAATCCAATTGAAGCCGGGTAAGTACACGGTGGTTGGCACGCGTGACGGCTACCGCGAAGTCAGGCGCGATATCACGGTCGCTCCTGGCCAGGGCGTACAGACGATCAGCGTCAGCTGCGGCGAACCGATCTTGGGTCAAACTCAACCGATGTCGGGAAAGTAGCGGCGTAGGAAGGCCGGCAAAGGCGACTCGCGGCCTTGAGCGACATAGGCTTGCTCGCTAAGCTGCGCAGCGCCTATGACCGAAGCCCAATCAAAAGTCGCGCTGCTCGCCGGCGCAACCGGCCTCGTAGGCACAACACTGCTCGATATCCTCCTGGAGTCCGACGATTTCAGCCGTGTCGTCGCGGTAACCCGTCGCCCGCTTGCTCGCGAGCATCCGCGACTCGCCAACCGCACTGTGCAGTTCGACAAGCTCGCCTCGCAGTTCGCCGGTTTCAGCTGTCACAGCGTTTTCTGCTGCCTGGGAACGACCATCCGAGCGGCAGGGTCCGAGGAAGGATTTAGAAAGGTTGATGTGGACTATGTGCTGGCGCTTGCGCGCGTGGCGCAGGCGGCGCAGGCGCAGCGCTTCATTGTCCTGTCTTCCGTCGGCGCCGACGCACATTCGAAGAACTTCTACCTGCGAACGAAAGGCGAGATGGAGGAGGCGCTCGTAAAGATGAATCTCACGGCGCTCGATATCCTGCAGCCGAGCGTGCTCCTCGGCTGGCGGGGCGAGCTTCGGCCGCTCGAGCTCGCCGCTACTCTTCTGATGCCGCTCGTGAATCCGCTCCTCGTGGGAACTTATGCCATCTATCGGGGCATTCCGGTACGCACGCTGGCGCTTGCCATGCTGGGTGCATCGCGCTCCGCTCGGCGCGGCGTCAATCGCTATAGCTACGCCGGCATACTGGCGTTGACGCACAAACGCACCGCACGCGCTGCGCTGTGATGCGCTTCACGCTTTCGCGCACGACTTCTCAGCCATAGTTTGTCGATAATTGACGCAATACTCACCGGCCACGGCCGACAAAGCTTAGATTGACGGAACAACAGCTGCGCGGAGGCCCATTGATGGGCGGATTGCCGTTTGACAGCCGTATGGGACGGCGAATCGGTTTAGCGCTCGGCCTGTGCGCTGTATTGCCGGTGCTTGTGTTTGCCGCGCTCGCGGCGCGCGATGCCTGGCTTCTATTGACGCTGACACTCGTGCTCGCTCTTACGGGGGCTGCGCTCGCGAGCGCCTATCTCGGGCGACGCTATGGCCCGGGTTTGCGCGCTCTGGTGGAGGGCCTGGGCGCGCTGCGAGCACGCCAGTTTGCTCCTCTGGACGTGCACTCAGCAGATGAGACGCGGCTCCTGGTAGACAATTTCAATCGTGCGGCGGCGAGCCTCGATGAGCAGTTCCGCGTGCTCGAGACTCTTGCCCAGATCGATCAGCTGTTGCTGCGCTCCGCCGATCTCGAGGATGTTCTCGACACCATCATGTCGCGTGTGCAGGAGCTGACTCATTGCCAAAGCGTCGGGATCACCTTGCGCGATGCGGATGCCCCGGGTCGCGGTCGCGTGTTCTTTGCGGTGAGCGGTCTGACTGAGCTGCCCGTGAGTCGCATCGCGCTCGACGATGACATGCTCGCGGCGCTCGCGGAACAGACAAATGGGCTCACGGTCGTGCGCTGCGAGGAATCGCGCCATAGCTTTTTGAAGCCGCTCGCTGATAGCGGGGCGGTATTTTTCTGGGTGTGGCCGGTCATCGTCGCGGAGCGGCTGGAGGCGATTCTCGCGATCGGCTACCGCGAGGTCCCGGTCGCTGATCCGGTTGTCGCGCACTGTGGCGGCAAGTTCGCCGAGCGCTTGGCAGTTGCGTTGTCAAAGAGCGCGCGCGACGAGCATCTATACCGTCAGGCGCACTACGATCCTCTTACCGCGTTGCCCAACCGCCTGCTGTTTCGCGATCGTCTCGCCCAGGAGCTCGCCAATGCGGCCGCGGGCCTGAGTCGCGGCGCGCTTCTGTATATCGATCTGGATCACTTCAAGCGCGTCAATGATTCGGTGGGCCACACTGCCGGAGATCAGCTTCTGACGATCGTCGCGCAACGCCTGCGCTCCTGCATCAAGGACGGCGACACCGTGGCGCGTCTGGGCGGGGATGAGTTCACGGTCATTCTGCGCAACGTCGCCGAGCCAGACGCCGCTGCGGCGGTGGCTGCGCGCATCATCGAATCCCTGCAGCTGCCGGTGAACATCGCAGGCCGGGACTGCTATGTGTGCGCGAGCATCGGTATCACGCTCTTTCCGGACGATGCGAAAACGATCGATGACCTGATGCGCAACGCCGACACCGCCATGTACCGCGCCAAGGATTTGGGGCGCGGGCGCATGATGTTCTTTGATCTCAACATGACGACCAAGCCCGCAAAGCCCACCGATACCGGGCTGCAGCATGCGCTGCGCGGCCGCGAATTTTCGCTCTTCTATCAACCGCAGTTCGGCGTGGCCGGCGGCGAGCTTGTTGGTGTCGAGGCCCTGCTGCGCTGGCAGACGCCGCGCGATGGCATGCGCTACCCGGGCGAATTCGTGCCGGCGGCCGAGGAGAGCGGTCTCATTGTTGATATCGGCGGCTGGGTGCTCGACGCCGCGTGCGCGCAGCTTGCCAGCTGGCGCGAACGGCAGATCGCTCCACCGCGGCTCGCGCTCAATGTGTCCGCGCAGCAGCTGCAGCACGCTGACTTTCCCAAGCTCGTACGGCGCGCGCTCGAAAAATACGATTTGCCGGCAGCACTACTTGAGCTTGAGCTGACGGAAAGCGTGCTCGCGAACGCAGCCGTAGGAGCCGCGCTCACGCGGCTTGCGCAGATTGGGGTGCATCTTGCGCTCGATGATTTTGGAACCGGTTATTCCTCGCTGAGCTACCTGCGTCAGTATCCAATCGACACGGTGAAGATCGACCGCACGTTTCTCGATGAAGTGCCGCAGAATCCAGCGTCGGCGACGCTTGTTGAGACCATCATCGTCATGGCGCATGCGCTCGGCAAGCGCGTCGTGGCCGAAGGTATCGAGACCAATGAGCAGCTCGTCTTCTTGCGCGAGCGCCGCTGCGATGCTGTGCAAGGCTTCTATCTGGCAAGGCCCCTTGCTGCCGCGGCGATGACCGAGTTACTGCAGGCGCGCACGTTGTTCGTTCAGGAAAGTTTGGCGCGCGCCGCGAGCAACTGATGCATTATGTTGATTGAACTATTTCTTCAGTGATACGCCCGCCAACTACGGCGTCAATCCCTTGACTCTTTTCGGCGACGCTTCGAAACTGCACATCTCGTGAACAGGGCAAACCCGTCGAAAGACGGGGACGCAAAGCCACCGGTCTAATGGGTCAGTCCCTATGACGGCGGGGCTGCCACGGTTGCGCTTCGCGCGAACGTTTGCAATCCCCACTGTCAAATTGGGCTGGATCCAATGATCGGCCGCAGATCGATGTATTGGTCCAGGGAGCCACATGACGTTGAAGCCACAGTTGGCAGCCGACGGCGAATCCCCTCGGCAGGTCGCGGAGCGCGCAGCTGCAGTCCCTGTCGATACTTTCGTCATCAACTTGTGTTCGTCGACGACCCCCATGGCGCTCGTCCATCCTGACGCACCCGAACTTAAGCGTTTCAGATTTTTTATAAGCCGCCGTCTCGAGGATGGGCGTGAGCGTTTCCGCCTGCACATGGGGCATTTCGAAACCCTGGAGGAGGCTGAAGACTGGCTGAGTGTGGTGCGCGACATTTATCCAGGCGCATGGGCAGGCGAGGCGCCGGGCAAGCGCCTGCGTGCGGGTGCGGCCCTGAGCACGCAGGCGCCGTCGGAGTCGACACCGGCAGCCTCAAATAGCGCGCCACCGGTTGAGAATGTGGCGAGCCTCGCGCCGCCGCTGGCATCACCGTTGCCGCCGATCGCGATGATCGCAGAGTCTGCAGCTACCTCGGCCGGGCTGCCTGAGCGACCTTCTTCCTCTGTAGCGCCTGCGCCGTCGGCCGATGTCGCGCCCCCTGCGCCCGTAGTGATCAAACAAGCGCCACCCGCGCCAACCCTTGCGCCGCGTCTCACCGCGGCCGCGACGCCGCCGCGTGTACGCCCCGCGCTCAAGGCGCCTTTGTCAAACGTCCGTGAGGTGCTCGCCGCTTTGGACGAGCGCGACACGAAGCCCAATATGGCGGGCGCTGCGGAATCGCGTACTGTCGCAAGTACGGCGCAAGCCGCACAAAGCTTGTCTGATACCCAGGTCATGCAGATTCTGGAGACGCGCGGCGCCGAGAAATCCGCGCGCGCGCCGAGCGCCGATGCTCCGGGCGGCATTCCAGTTCTGCGCCCCGACGATAGTGGCACGCGCCGCGCGTTGAGGGAGGCTGTGCAGGACAACGCTGCCGTCTCTTTTGCGGTGCAGCTGCAATGGTCGGCGGAGTCAATGGCGCTCGATAAGGTTCCGCCGCTTGCAATCTTCAGCGCCTACACGCTGTACACCGTAGAAGGCAATCGCGACGGGCGCAAATGGCACGGTCTGCGGCTTGGATTCTTCAGCGACGCCAATGCTGCCAAGCAGGTTGCGCAATACGTACGCTCCGACTTTTCCTCCGTTGCGGTGGTGCCGGTGAGCCCGCGGGAGCGCGAGCGCGCAGCCTCCGCAGACCGCAATGCCCCGGCCACGAGCTTTGCGGAAATTCAGCACGCGCCGCAGTTTGAGGAGATCAAACTTCTCGATGATGAGAGCGTGGCCGCACCGCAAATTCCGACCGCTCCCGCGGCGGGCGCCAAGGTGGGATCGGCCGCTGCCCGCGCTGCTGCGACACGTAGCAAGACGCTACGCAGCAAAGAGCGCAGCGCGCAGCGCAAAGGCCCCTATTCGCTGGAGGAGACTCTTGAGATCCTCGGTGCCGGAAGCCTTGAGATCGACAATGGCCGCGGCGAGATCATCAACGAAAGCGGCGTGCGCCACATCAAGGTCGAAGTCCGAAAGAACTCGCCGTTTCAGCGGCTCTTGACGCGTTTGACGGAGCGCGTCCGCAGAAGCTGATTTCTCTCCTTGCTGACGCGGGTCAGCTCTTGCCAAAAAGTTTAGCAAGGGCAGCTTGCGCCTCGCTCACTGCCGCCGTGTCAGGGGGCGTGTAGGCGTTGGCGCGCGGCTTGAAGTGATCACAGAAGTTCGCGCTCGTTTTATCGCGCACTTCCTCGGCAGTGGGCTCGCGGCAGTGCTTGGCAACGCTCGTCGTGTAGTCCACACACATGCGACAAACGTGCAGCTCCGCGCGACACTTCGGGCATTCATCCAGGCGGCGCAGGGGTAGGCTCAAAGCCGCCAGTGCCACGCCGCATTTCCAACAGACAAGATCGTGGGACATCGCCGTGCTCTACAGGGTACGCTCGCGCAGGAATTTGTCGAGCACGCGTCCCGTGTGCGAGCTCGCCTTGCGCCGTGCGACCTCTGCGGGTGTGCCTGCGACAACGACGCGGCCGCCACCGTCTCCGGCCTCAGGTCCCATGTCGAGAATCCAGTCCGCCTCGGCCATGACGTCAAGATTATGCTCGACGACGACGGCCGTATTGCCGGCGGCAACCAGCCGATGCAGGACTCGCAGAAGTTGCTCCACATCCGCCATGTGCAGTCCCACGGTGGGCTCATCGAGAACATAGAGCGTGTGGCGTTGCTTGTGGTTGATAGGAGCTCGCAGATCGCCGCGCACTTTCGCAAGCTCCGTGACAAGCTTGATACGCTGCGCTTCGCCGCCGGAGAGCGTCGGGCTTTGCTGACCCAGAGTTAGATAGCCAAGACCCACGTCCTGCAGGAGCTTCAATGAGTGGTGCACTCGAGGGTGCGCAGAGAAGAATTCGGCCGCATCATCGACACTCATCGCGAGCACTGCGGCGATGCTAAGGCCGCGCCACTGCACGGTGAGTGTCTCGGAATTGAAGCGCTTGCCGCCGCACACGTCGCACAGAACTTTGACGTCCGGCAGAAAGCTCATTTCTACCGTTTGCACGCCCTGGCCATCGCAGGCGCTGCAGCGGCCGCCGGCCGTGTTGAAGGAGAAGCGGCTGGCGGTGAATCCGCGGATCCGCGCCTCGGTCGTGCCGGCATAAATGCGGCGGATCTCATCCCAGAACCCCACATAGGTCGCGGGACAGGAGCGCGGCGTTTTGCCGATGGGGCTCTGATCAACTTCGAGCACGCGATCGACATGTTCGACGCCGGTAAGGGCGCTGCACCCGAGGAGTTCCTTGTGCAGCGGCTTCTTCCTGCTCTTGCCGCTGTCCGCGGTGATGCGGCGTTTGAGGTTGGCATAGAGGACGTCGCGCGCAATCGTGGACTTGCCGGATCCGGATACCCCCGTGATGACGACGAGCCGCCCGAGCGGAATGCACACGTCCGCATCGGCCACGTTATGCAGTGTGACTCCTTTTAAGCGCAGCGATGGCGTGTGGGCCGTGACCGTGCGCTGCGGCTCAAGGGAATGCTGCAGCGGCTTGCGCAGATATTGCCCGGTGATCGAGCGCGGATTGCGCATCAGATCCTGCACCGTGCCCGCGCCCACCACTTCGCCGCCTTTCACACCCGCTGCGGGCCCGAGATCCACGACGTGATCCGCGCGACGGATCGTATCCTCATCGTGTTCAACGACGACCAGGGTGTTTTTGTGCAGAGCCAGCTCCGTGAGCGCATCGAGCAGCACGGCATTGTCTCGTGGATGCAATCCAATCGTGGGCTCATCGAGCACGTAGCAAACGCCGCGCAGGTTTGAGCCCAGCTGCGCGGCAAGGCGGATGCGTTGCGCTTCGCCGCCGGAGAGGGTAGGTGCGGAGCGATCGAGCGCAAGATATCCCAAACCCACGCGCTCCAGGAACTTAAGGCGCGCGCGGATCTCTGCCAGGAGGTCATGGGCGATGGCCGCCTCGCGCGTGGCAAGTTTCAGCTGGTTGAAAAATTTGCGCACCGCCGCGATGGGCTCGTGCGCGAGCGCCGCGATCGAACGCTCGCGAAACCGCACATTGAGCGCGACCGGGTTCAAGCGTGCGCCGGCGCAGTCCGTGCAGGCGGGCGGCTCGCCCTCGTACCATTCGTTCCACCAGATCTCCTCGCCGGTGTGCTCCTCGCTGAATCCGCTCATCGCCAGTCCCGTCCCAAAACAGCTCGCGCACCAGCCGTGTTTGGAGTTGAAGGAGAACAGACGCGGGTCGAGCTCGGCAAACCCCTTGCCGCAGGAAGGACACGCACGGCGTGTCGAAAACACATCGGCGCGCGCGCTCTTGGAACCGAGAACATGCAGCACGCCCTTGCCGAAGTCGAGCGCGCGCTGCAATGCCGCATGCAGCTCGGTGTCGGTGTGGGCGCTGACTGCTATGTGCGCAACCGGCAGCTCGATGGTGTGCTCGCGAAAGCGCGACAGGCGCGGCCAGCGGGCGGTCGCCACGTTCGCCCCGTCGACGCGCAGTGTCTTGAATCCCTTCTTCGCGGCCCATTTGGCAAGGTCGGTGTAATAACCCTTGCGAGCAAGGACGAGCGGCGCGAGCAGTGTGATGCGCTCGCCGCGATAATCGCGCAGTAGGCGTGCGGCTATGGCAGCGACGCTCTGCGGTTCAATCGCCACAGAGCAATCCGGACAGTATTGGGTACCGAGCTTTACGTACAACAGGCGTAGAAAATGGTAGATCTCGGTGAGGGTTGCGACCGTGCTTTTCCTGCCGCCGCGGCTGGTGCGCTGCTCGATGGCAACCGTCGGCGGGATGCCGTAGATCGCATCGACGTCGGGCCGCGAGGCGGGCTGCACGAATTGCCGCGCATAGGCGTTCAGCGACTCGAGGTAGCGCCGCTGTCCTTCGTTGAAAAGGATGTCAAACGCGAGAGTTGATTTACCGGAACCGGAGACGCCGGTGATGACCGTGAAGCGGTCGCGCGGAATCTCGACATCGATATTCTTCAGATTGTGCTCGCGCGCCCTGTGAATCACGATCGAATTCGTGCCATGGCCGTTACCGCGAGCATAGCCGGCGTGTGCATCGGCGACGGCCGCGGTTACTGCCGGCGCGCGACCCGCGAGGGAATCCTCGTAAGCTGCCAGTGCAGCCCCCGTGAACGACGCGGCGCAGGTACGCACCTGCGCGGGCGTGCCGACGCACACGATATTGCCGCCGCGATCACCGCCTTCGGGCCCAAGATCGATGATCCAGTCGGCCGCGCGCACGACATCCAGATTGTGTTCGATGACCAGAATTGAATGTCCCGCCGCAAGGAGCTTGCCGAAGGCGCGCAGGAGCTTTGCCACGTCCTCGAAATGCAAGCCGGTGGTGGGCTCATCAAAGAGAAAAAGCTTACCGAGATGGGTCGTGCTCGACGCCACCGCTCCTGCTGAAGCCAGGTGTCCGGCGAGTTTGAGGCGCTGCGCCTCGCCGCCCGAGAGCGTGGGAACCGGCTGGCCAAGCTTCACGTATTCGAGTCCCACGTCAGCAAGCGGCGCCAAGCGCGAGATAATCTCACGCGAGTCGGCAAAGAACGCGCACGCCTGCGTGACCGTCATCTCCAGCACTTCGGCGATGTTCGCGCGACGTCCGTCGGCGCCTTCGCGCTTGATGTCGAGCACTTCGCTCCGGTAGCGGCTGCCGGCGCAATCCGGGCAGCGCAGATACACGTCCGAGAGGAACTGCATCTCCACATGCTCGAAACCGTTGCCGCCGCAGGTCGGACAGCGCCCGTTGCCGGAATTGAAGCTGAAGGTGCCTGCGCTGTACTTGCGTTCCTGCGAAGCAGGCTCAGCCGCATAGAGTTCGCGAACGGCGTCGAATGCGCCGACGTAGCTTGCCGGGTTCGAGCGCGTCGTGCGTCCGATTGAGGTCTGATCGACCATGACGACGTCATCGATGAGGTCAGCACCGCGCAGGCCGTCGAACTCTCCCGGCGCCTCGCTCGGTCGACCCTGATATTTCAATAGCGCGGGGTGCAGCACGTCCTCCACGAGCGTCGACTTGCCGGAACCGGAAACCCCTGTCACGCACACCAGACGCTTCAGTGGGATGCGTACGTCGATACTGCGCAGGTTGTGAGCGCGCGCACCGCGCAGCTCAAGCCACCTGTTGGGCAGCCATTCGGCCACAGGCTCCGCGGATGCTGCGCGCGGGGTTCGCGGCGCGACGACGAGCTTGCGGCCGCTCAAATACTCGCCGGTCAGCGACTGGCCGCTCTTCCTGATTGCAGCGGGCGTGCCAAAGAACACGATCTCTCCGCCGCGCTCGCCCGCGCCCGGGCCCATGTCGAGAATCCGATCAGCCTCGAGCATGATCTGCGGGTCATGCTCGACCACCAGCAGGGAATTGCCGGCATCGCGTAGGCGCTTCATCACGGCGATCACACGCCGCATGTCGCGCGGGTGCAGGCCGATCGACGGCTCATCCAGAACGAAGAGCGTATTGACGAGCGAAGTGCCAAGCGCCGTCGTTAGATTGATACGCTGCACCTCACCGCCGGAGAGAGTGCGCGATTGCCGATCGAGCGTGAGATACCCGAGACCGACGTCGACCAAGTAGTCAAAGCGGCAGCGGATCTCGCCAAGGAGAAGATCCGTGGCGGCATCGAGCGGCGGCGGCAACTTAAGATTGCGAAAGAAGTCGCGCGCGCGCTCAAGCGGCAGCAACATCAAATCGTGGATCGAAAGGCCAGGCAGGGATTGCAGGATCTCCTGGCCCCATTCAGTCCCGGGCGGGTGCATGCGCGATCCGCTCGGCAGCACTGCAGCAGCCAACTCACGGCTGCCGATGCGCCACAGAAGCGCATCGGGCTTCAGGCGTGCGCCGCCGCAGGCCGTGCACGGCGTATACGCGCGGTAACGCGACAGCAGCACGCGCACGTGCATCTTGTACGCCTTGGTCTCGAGCCATGCGAAAAAACGCCGCGCGCCGTACCAGACGCCCTTGCTCCACGCGCCTTCACCTTCAATCACCCAGGAACGCTGCGCTGCGGAGAGTTCACGCCACGGTCGGTCGAGGGGAATGCCACGCTTCTTGGCGTATTTCACCAAGTCCTGCTGGCATTCGGCATTGGATTTCGTCTGCCAGGGGCGAATTGCGCCCGCGCGCAACGATTTGCTTTCATCCGGGATCACAAGTCCGTAATCGATCCCCATCGTGCGGCCGAAGCCGCGGCAGCTCTCGCAGGCCCCAAGCGGTGAGTTGAATGAAAAGAGACTCGGTACCGGCTCACGGTACGACAAATCACACTCGGCGCAGTGCAGCTCGCTCGAATAGCGCCAACAGTCGAGGCGTTCGGGCGGATCACCTGCGCCGACGACGTGAATATTGATGCGGCCACGACCGACGCGCAGCGCCGCTTCGAGAGACTCCAGAACGCGCGAGCGCTCGGCGCTGCCGAGGCGCAAGCGGTCCTGAATGACCTCGAGAAACGCGGCTTTGCGCTCGTGCTTGCGGCCGCTCGGAGCGTTCTCCAGAAAGCGCGTGTAGCCCTGCTTCTGTAGCAGCTCGCGCACTTCGGCTTCCTTGAAATTTTTCGGCACCGGCACGGGAAAGCACACGAGCAGGCGCGGATCCTCGACGCGTTGCGCACGCTGCAGCATGTCGGCGTACATGCTCTCGGGCGTGTCGCGGTGCACGGCATGGCCGCAGCAGCGGCAGAATAGACTTGCAGCCCGAGCAAACAGCAGCTTTACGTGATCGTTGAGCTCGGTCATCGTTCCGACGGTTGAGCGCGAAGTGCGCACGGGATTTGTTTGGTCGATGGCAATGGCAGGCGGAATTCCGGAAATGGAATCAACCTGCGGCTTATCCATTCGATCGAGAAATTGGCGCGCATACGGCGAGAAAGTCTCGACGTAGCGGCGTTGCCCTTCTGCGTAGAGCGTGTCAAAGACCAACGATGACTTGCCGGAACCCGACACGCCCGTCACAACCACAAGCTCGTGCAATGGGATCGCAAGATCGAGATTCTTGAGGTTGTTCTGCCGCGCGCCACGGACCAGGATGGCGGCGGCGGGGACGTCGGTCATTCCTGCAGCACCTTCGAACGGATATGTAGATACTGCGGGCAAGATATGCCCGCGCGGATCGGCCATTCTATAAGAGCGCTGCCGCATCTGCTTGGGCGTCGGGGCCGCATCCAGTCGCGCGCGCTCGACGTACTGTATGAGTCGATCGGCAGCCTCTTTCAAGGGCGCCCTGCGGGTGGCCCGGGCTGTCGACCGGCTGTCGGCTCAATGCGACAAACTGTGCGATTTCCCCTATCCGAGGCGTAGAATTCGCCGCGAAGGGGGGGGACCGCTCGCGCACCGGGCGAAAGGTTTCGCTCTGGTATCCGGTCTAGTGACCGGGTTTTCAACTACACAAACCGGAGAAAACGTTCTATGAATACTCGTAAGACTGGAAGCATCGCGCTTGCGACCGCCGCGGCGATCATGTTCTCGGCTGTCTCATTTACCGCCGCTGCGGCGGATGACGGCAAGGTGAAGTGCACTGGGGCGAATTCCTGCAAGGGCATGTCATCGTGCAAGTCCGCAAAAAACAGCTGTAAAGGCCAGAACTCCTGCAAGGGTCAGGGCTTTACCATGACGGCCACCCAGGCCGACTGCGATGCCGCCAAGGCGAAAATGAAGTCCTCTTCGTAACTGTCTGATAGTTGCTGACTGGTGCGGCGCGGGGTGTCACACGATCCTCCGCGCCGCGCCGTTCAATCATGCTGCTTTCCCCCTCGTTGGGATTCGGGCTCGGTCTACGGGTCGATCACTACGAGACGATTTTCAATGATCTGCCGGCCGTCGACTGGTTCGAGGCGCTGACGGAGAACTACCTCGTGCCGGGCGGTAAGCCCCTGTACCACTTGATGCGCATCCGCGAGCATTACCCCATGGTGATGCACGGAGTGTCGCTGTCGATTGGCAGCGCCGCGCCGCTCGATCGCGCCTACCTCGGCGAGGTTAAGGCGCTCGCCAAGCGCATCGAGCCCGCCTGGATATCCGATCATCTGTGCTGGACGGGTGTCGGCGGCAAGAACCTGCACGACCTCTTGCCCCTGCCGTACACGGACGAGGCTCTGCAGCATGTCGTCGCGCGCGTGCGCAACGTGCAGGACATTCTCGGCCGGCGCATCCTGCTGGAAAATGTGTCGAGCTATGTGAGCTTCCGCGACTCACGCATGACCGAGTGGGATTTTCTACGCACCGTCGCTGAAGAGGCCGACTGCCTCATCCTCCTCGACGTCAACAACATCTACGTGAGCAGCATCAATCACGAATACGATCCGCTCGAATACCTGGCTGCGATCCCGATCGAGCGTGTGCAGCAGATGCATCTTGCCGGCCATCAGAATCACGGCGACTATCTGATCGATACCCACGATCACCCCGTACCTGACCCGGTCTGGGCGCTCTATGCCGCTGCGGTGCGGCGTTTCGGCGCGGTTGCGACGATGATCGAGCGCGACGCGAATATTCCGCCGTTTGGTGAATTGCAGATGGAACTGGCAGCGGCCCGCAGGGTTTCGGAAGCCGCGCTCGCCGACACTCGCCTGCAGCGAGCCGGATAAACTCACGTGGCGCACCTCGAGGGCATCGAAAACGATTTCCAAAGCTTCATGCTGACGGGCAGCGCAGAGATTGAAAAGCGCGTCGTGGGAACGCAGCGCGTGCCCATCGCCACGCGCCTTGCGATTTACGGCGATGGCTATCGCTCGCGCCTCATCGAGGCACTGGAATCCCACTATCCGGCCTTGTTGGCGCTCATCGGCGAGGAGTCATTCGAAGCGTTAGGCCGAGCCTATGTGCAGGCGCACGAATCAAGGTTTGCTTCCATCCGCTTCTACGGCGCTGAGCTCGACGCTTTGCTCGCGGCCCTGCCCGACTATGCCTCGCAGCCGTGGCTCGCGGAGCTCGCACGTTTCGAGTGGGCGATGAACGCGGTATTTGACTCCGCCGATGGTCCGTCCATTGGAGTTCAGGCGCTGGGTCAGGTCCCTCCTGAGAGTTGGGCCACGCTTGGATTTGATGTCCACCCTGCCGTGCGCCGGCTCGACCTCGCGTGGAACGCGCCCGCGCTGTGGCGCGCACTGACGGATGCAAAGCCGCACCCGGCGCCCGCTGCGCAGGAGCAGCGCGTCTCGTGGCTTCTTTGGCGCAAGGATCTGCAGATCTTCTTTCGTCCGCTGACGGCGCTCGAGGCCGAGGCGCTCGATGCCGTACGCCGGGGTGCAAGCTTTGGCGAGGTGTGCGTTGCCCTGTGCGCGGCGCTCGATGAGGAACAGGCTCCCGGCCGGGCCGCCGCGTTCCTGCGCGAGTGGGTTGAGTCGGGAATGATTGTCGGCATGCACGCCTGCGAAGAGTAGAGTACCTAGCATCATCTGCTCTGCAGTGCGTGTATGCGTATCTTGGTGGTCGAGGACAACGACCTGGTCGCCGATGCAATTGCCCGCGGGCTGGGATTAGCGGGCTTCGCTGTGGATCGCGCCCCGAGCGCCGAGATTGCCGCCACGGCGCTCGCGGCGGAGCACTTTGATCTGGCGGTGGTGGATATCGGACTTCCCGGCGAGGATGGCCTCATTTTCGTGCGCCGCCTGCGCAGCCAAGGCGCGACGCTCCCCGTCCTCATCCTGACGGCGCGCGAAACGGTTGCGATGCGCGTGGAGGCATTGGATTTGGGCGCGGACGACTTTCTGATGAAGCCGTTCGAGCAGTCCGAGCTTGCGGCTCGATGTCGCGCCCTCATTAGACGCGCCAATTTGAATACCAATGGGCAGCTGAATTTTGGCAGGCTGCGCATCGACGTCGCGGGGCGGCAGCTGCGCATCGACGATAAGCCGGTGGAGCTGACCGGGCGCGAGTGGCTGGTGCTCGAGTGTCTGGCGTTCTCAGCTGGCCGGGTGGTGTCAAAAGAGCGCCTGCAGCAGGCGATTGCCCGCTGGGATCAGGCCATGACACCGAACGCGGTGGAAGTCTACGTATCGCGCGTGCGCGCCAAACTTGCCGACGCCGCGCTCATTCGCACCGTGCGCGGACTGGGATATCGTCTCGATGAGCCTGAAGCTTGATCCAACCACATCGATTCACCGGCGTCTGCTGATCCTTCTGCTGCCGCCGCTCGCGCTATTGATGGTTGCGGGAGGCTTCGCCGACTATCGAGCATCGATGGCCTTCATGCGCACCGCGTACGATCAGAGTTTGACCGATGCGGCCGTGGCGCAGGCGGCGCTCCTCAAAGTGGTCGACGGGAAAATCTATGCGCAACCGTCCTCGCAGCCGCAGCCGCATGCCAACCGCGCCGAGAAATTCTATTACTCCGTTTGGGGACCTGATCACCTCCTGATCTCGGGCAACCCGCAGCTGTCCGCGGCCTCCGGGGACGGCCAACTCGCTTATGCCGACGCCTGGCTCGGCAACCACAGGATCCGTGTGGTGACGTACCGTGTACCCACCGCCGCTGGAGTTGCCACGGTAAACGTCGCTGAAACGACCAGCAGGCGCGAGGCTGCGCGGCATTTCATCCTGACGAGCACCTGGCTCATGGATTTCATTCTGGTCGACGCCACACTTCTATTAGTGTGGGTCGGCGTGCGTCACGGCCTCAAACCGTTGCTGGCGGTGCGCGGCCAGATTGAGTCGCGCTCGCCGCGAGAGCTGCGGCCGCTCGAGACAGCTGCGGTTCCGGCGGAAGTACGGCCGCTCGTGGATGCATTGAACGGTCTATTTGAAGTATTGCGGGAGGCTGCACGCTCGCAACGCCAATTCGTCGCCGACGCGGCGCATCAGCTGCGCACGCCCATCGCGGGCCTCGTGGGACACCTTGAGCTTCTGACACAGGATCCGGCGGCCGCCGGGCTCGAGAGTCGCCTCGCGGTGCTGCGCGACGGGATGAGCCGGGTTGCGCACTCGGCCAATCAACTCCTCGCTCTCGCGCGCGCCGAGCCGACGGCGAACCTCGCCGATCACTTTCAGGATACGGATCTTGTGCCGCTCGTTGAGCGCGTCATCGAGCGCAATGTGGATCGCTCAGTCAAGGCGAGTCTGGATCTCGGCGCCGATTTGGATGCCGCAAACGTCGCGGGCAGTGCCTGGCTCATCGAGGATATGCTCGGCAATCTCGTGGACAACGCGCTCAATTACACCGCCGCCGGGGGACACGTCACGGTGCGTTGCGGGGGCGGCGCAAGCGAGCCGTATCTTGAGGTCGAGGACGACGGCCCGGGAATTCCGGAAGCCGAACGCAGCCGCGTGCGCCAGCGCTTTTATCGGCTGCCGGGATCCACGGGTCATGGCTGCGGGCTCGGCCTCGCCATCGTCGAGGAGATCGCCCGGCTGCACCGCGCTGCCGTAACGATCGACGCGGGTGCCGGCGGTCACGGAACGAAGATCAGGGTGCAATTTCCAGCCTTTTCAGGCCTCCCGCAGGGGAAAACTGCGAATACCGTCACATCCTGAGCATGGCGGGTCACTATCGTCAGCTTCACGCAAGGTTGCATCCCTATGGTTACACGCATGAACCTCGTGGCATTTAGTCATCGCCCTGCAACGGTGTGCGGCCGTCGGCGGATCGCGGGCATCACTCTCCTCGAAATGCTGACCGTGATCACGATCGTCTCGATTCTGATGGCGATCGGCGTGCCGTCTTACCAATATGTCACAAGTTCCAACCGCATTTCCGGAGAGGTCAATTCGCTCCTCGGCGACCTGCAATATGCACGCGCCGAGGCCATCAAAGAGGGCCAGACGGTCTCGGTGTGCGCCTCGACGAATTTGACCACCTGCTCGGGGACGACGACCTGGCAAAACGGTTGGATCGTTTTCTCCGATGTGAACGGCAGCGGTGCCGTCGACTCCCCGAATGACCAGGTTTTGCGGGTGCAGCGAGCATTCTCGCTCGGTGACACCTTTAATGCCAATAACGGCATGAAATTTGTAACCTTTAATCGCGAAGGCTTTGCCCTGAACCTCAACAACCCACCCATCACCGTCACCTTGCATGCGGCCGTGCCCTCTACGGGCTCCACGCGCTGCCTGCAGATTACGATCGTTGGGCAGTTGACGACGGAAGCGGCGGGCACGGGAGCGTGCTCATGAGAGCGCATCGGATCAATAAAGGCGTAAGGGGTTTCAGTCTCATCGAAGTGCTGGTCGCGCTCATCGTCGTTTCGGTGGGACTGCTCGGCATCGCCAAAATGCAGGCGGTCGCCTATTCAAGCACCGGCGTTGCCAGCAAGCGCTCGCTCGCCGCGATTGAGGCGGCGAGCCTTGCTTCCGCCATGCATGCGAACCGCGCCTATTGGGCCGACCCTAATACCGCGCCGGCATCGACGACCGTTACGGGACCTGCGGTCTCGGCGTCGACCGATGCTGCGTTGCTGGCGGTAACCGACTGCACATCCCCTGCCGCCGGTGCCTCCGGCTGCACTCCAGCGCAGCTCGCGGCCTACGACCTGAACGGGGTCAACGGCTGGGCGCCCACGCTGAAGCAGCTTCTGGGCACGAGCGATCAGGCGACCATACTCTGCGTCAACCCTGCCGTGTCGACAGCGCCCGTAACCTGCACAGTCAACATCCAGTGGACGGAGAATCAGGTGGCCGCGAACTCCCAGGAGGCAGCGGCTGCCACTGCAGCAGAGGGTAATCCCGCGGCCACTGCGGCCTTTCAGCTGCCCTCATACACGCTTTACATCGAGCCATGAATACTCATCGCGTACATGCCGTTCGCCGCGGCTTTTGCCGGCAGCAGGGCTTCACACTGATCGAGCTCTCGGTCGCGGTGCTGATCGGGCTTTTTCTGCTGGGGGGTCTCTTGACACTCGTCCAGGACATGCGGCGCACCTTCGGCAATCAGAACCAGCTCGGGCAGCTGCAGGACAACGAGCGCCTGGCGATGACGATGATCACCGATGTCGTCCAGGCAGCAGGCTACTTTCCGAATCCCACACTGGACACGATCTTAACTGCCTTGCCGCAGAACCCGCTCTATCCCACCTTGCAGGCTGGACAGGCCATCACGGGCACCCATAATGCCGCGCCGCCGGGCGACACGATCTCAGTGCAGTATGAAACCGCACTCAATGATGGTGTCATCAACTGCACGGGCAATACGAACACCGTCGCCCCGACCCTGGTGTACGTCAATAAATTCAGTGCCGACGTCCTCGGCAATCTCAAATGCCAGGTGAATCAATTGGCGCCTGTTATTTTGATCAGCCCGACGGGCGCGACCGGTACGCCCAAGAGCGGCGGCGTGACCAACATGCAGGTGTTGTACGGCGTAAAAACCAACAATGCGGTCGTCAATAACAATGCCGATACCTATTTCAACGCGACCCAAATGAACTTGGTCCCCAGTAGGTGGAACAGTCTCATCTGCGTCAAGGTGACGCTGACATTTGACAACAGCGCGCTTGCCAAGAGCCAGCCGGGCCAGCCGGCGACCATCAATTTCACGCGTGTCATCACGGTCATGAGCCGCGGCGGGGTCAACACATGATGCGCCTACATCAAGATTCGCACGGTGCGCAGCGCGGCATGGTCTTGATATCAAGTCTGCTCCTCTTGCTGGTGGTCACCATTTTGGCGCTCGCGATTTTTCGCAATTCCGGTGTGGAAGAAAAAATCGCCGGTAATCAGCGCGAAAAGGAGCGAGCGCTGCATGCAGCCGAGAGCGCGCAGCAGTACGCAGAATGGTGGCTGTCGAGCGGACTTGGCGCGACAACCCCGGTGATCTGCGACTCTCTGATACCGGTGACGACGCCTGCTTCAGGCCAGGTGTGTGCGAACATCCTGCCGCAGATTGTCCCGAACGGGAATGTCGCGAACCTGCCCTGGCAGGTGAACGGCGCCAATGTCGGTGTGGCCTACGCACCGCCTAACATGGGTTTCAATACGGCGGGCGGGGTCAACGAATACTACCAGACGCCGGTTTTTTACATTTCCTATCTCGGTCTGACCGCAGACAGTACGACTAGCAACTACAAGCTCCTTTATCAGGTCGACGCCGCAGCTTATGGCGGCAGCCTGAGTTCAGTCGCCGTGGTCGAAAGTACTTACTACGTCACGAGCGGCGTCTGCAATCTTGGAGCCATTGGAGGCTGTTGATGAAAACCAAATCTTACGCGGCTGCTTGGGCCCTCGCACTGACCGGTCTTGTACCGTGCGCGGCGTGGGCGCAAGTCACCGTTGTCGATGACTTTACGCAAAATAGAGCGGCGGTTGCCTGGGTGCCGTTCAACGGTGCCTGTCTTACGGCCGGTGATGGCAGCGGCACGGTTCCGGCTTGCGTGGGCTTGCCGTACTACACCGAAACTCTCGTCGGCGGCGCAAGCGGCCTATTGCCGGATCCCATTGGCCAGGGCGCGCTGCGCTTCACCAACGGCTTTCCCGGCGGCTATCACCAGAATGGCGCCATCGTCTTAAGCCCCGGGAATGCGTTTCCTGCGAACGCCGGCGTTCAGGTGACCTTTACGACCGTGACGTATCGTGGCGACTCGGGCGGCGCCGGCGGGGACGGCGCTGACGGCATCAGCTTTTTCCTGATGGATGCCCGGCAGGCACCGAACCTCGGCGCCTTCGGCGGAAGCCTTGGGTATACCTGTTCAAATACGAACAACGACCATACTTTATATCCCGACGGCACGGAGCGCGGCTACGACGGGCTCGTGGGCGGTTATGTGGCGGTCGGCATCGACGAGTTCGGCAATTTCTTGAACGGCAGCAATCCGGCAACGGGGTATAACGGCGACAACACGGCGAGCGGCTATGGCTATCAGCCGGGCCGCATTGGCATGCGCGGCGGCGGCAGCGTGGCGTGGCGCTGGCTGAACGCGAATTATCCGGTGCAATACCCGACGTCATTGAACACGGCCCAGCGCGCGAGCGCCGTGCAGCTCACCTGCAGCACGGGTGAGCTCTGGGACTACTCGGGCGGGGCCTCGAATCCAGTCGTGGCGGCGACGCAGCCGCCGGCCAACCAGCCGCTCGACTATCCGGCCATTCCGAATGCTTTTTCGATCTTGACGTCCGTGCAGATTGCAAACGAAGCGGCCATCACGCGCAGCGATGCGACGCCGATCACCTATAAATTGAAGATCACGACCGACGGCCTGTTGAGCCTTGCCTACAGCATCAATTCGGGCGCGTATCAGCCGGTGATCAGCTCGCAGAACATCACCTCTGCCAACGGGCCACTGCCGGCGAACCTGCTGTTCGGATTTGCCGGGTCAACCGGCGGTGACACCAATATCCACGAGATCATGTGTTTCCGCGCCACTCCGGTTAACCAGTCCGCGAGCTCCGCAGGCGGCAACCAGCAGCAGGCAGCGAAGATTCAGGCCGGCTCGCAGGTCTATTTTGCCTACTACAATCCGGACAATTGGGCGGGCTCGCTGACTGCGCAGTATTTGACTGAGGATGCCAACGGTAACATCACCGGTTTCAGCACTCCCACTTGGGATGCTTCCTGCGTTTTGACCGGACTGCCCGAGGGTGCAACTTGTGCCTCAACCGGAGCCGCCAGTACCAACGCGGAAGGACCGACGAGCCGAACCATTTTGAGTTGGAACGGCGCGCACGGTATAGCGTTCCAATTCGCCAACCTCACGGGGGGTGCCACGGGTCAGCAAGCGACCTTGGATCAGGGTGATCCCCTTCCGCACAATGCGAATCGCCTCAACTTTCTGCGCGGCGACCGCAGCAACGAGCAAAATTCGTTCGGCATAGGCATGTACCGTGCGCGCACCAGCGTGCTGGGCGACATCGTCGATTCGAGCCCGACCTGGGTGGGACCGGCTTCGTCACCCTATGCGGGAGCCTTTACGGACAAGATCGGCACGAGCCCAACTTTTCCGGAAAACGCCGGTCAGACTTACGCGACATTCAAATCCTCGGGCGCGCAAACCCGCTTGAACGTGGTTTACACCGGCGCCAATGACGGCCTGCTGCACGGCTTCCGCACCGGAGCGTATACCAGCGCCAACGTCTACGATCCGACCCTCAATGACGGTTACGAGGTCCTGGCGTATATGCCAGGTGCCATCGTCAACACCATTCACTCCACGACACCGTCGATCGATTTTTCAAGCCCGCAGTACGGACATAACTATTATGTCGATGCGACTCCAGGCACCGGCGACCTGTTCTACCAGGGCAATTGGCACACCTGGCTCATCGGCGGCCTGGGCGCCGGCGGCAATGCGATCTATGCGCTCGATGTCACGGCGCCGACCAGCTTCAGTGAAGGCAACGCCACAGCGATTGTGAAGGGTGAGTGGTCGAGCGCATCGCTGACCTGCGCCAACGTCGGAGCCTGCGGCGCCAACCTCGGCAAGACTTACGGCGTGCCGCAGGTTCGCCGCTTCCACAATGGCCAATGGGGCGCGGTTTTCGGCAATGGGCTTGGGGCGGCGAACGGCGCAGCCGGCATCTACGTCATGACCGTCAATCCGATATCCGGCGGCGTGACGTTCTACTACTACGGGACGAGCCCAACTTCCGCGGGCAACGGGATCGCCTATGTGACGGCGGCCGACCTCGATGGTGACAACATCGTCGACTATGTGTATGCGGGCGATGCGAAGGGCAATGTCTGGCGCTTCGATCTGACGAATGCCAATCCGGGCAACTGGGCTGCTTCAGCAAACCCGATCTTCACAACTCCTGCGGGCCAGCCGATCACGACCCAGCTCATCGTCGCATCGGTGCCGGCCAATACCGGGCCGCCGCGCATCATGGTCGATTTTGGCACCGGCCGGGAGATGCCGTTCACCAATACGAATGCGGCCACCTACGCAAGCGGTGCGCAGGCGCTTTACGGGATATGGGATTGGAACATGGGTGGACCCACTGGCTGGAACTCCAAAGGATCCGTCCAGTACGCAAGTTTGGCAGCCCCGCAGACAATCACCAGCGGTGGCGCGAACTCCAGTCTCACGACACAGACCATAACGACCAGCGGCGCATATCGTTCGGTGACCGCCAATCCTGTGTGCTGGATGGCTTCAACGACGTGCGCGTCCGGAAACAATCAGTTTGGCTGGGTTGTCGCCCTGCCCGGCGTCACCGAGCAGGTCATCTTCAATCCGATCCTGGAGCTCGGCATCTTCATCGTGAATACCACGATTCCGCCGACCAATTCGCCCACGACGTGCTCATCCACCACGCCGACGGGATTCACGATGGCAATCTCCCCCACCACGGGAGGCTCATTCCCTGCCTCGGTGTTCGCGGATTCGACCGGCAGCTTCAACAATTTGAATATCAGCGGTGTCGAATGGAATGGCACGGGTAGTGGCGAGGTTGTGACCAGCGGCGGCACGGGGACCGTCGGCAGTAAGGTGTATTACGTGACCCAGACTTCGACGGGCCAGACGACGCAAGGCGGAGTAGGCACGACCGGCGGTACGACAACGGTGCCGTTGCCTCCTCAACAGATGAACGTGTCGGGCGGCACACAGGGTGGTCGGGTCACCTGGATTCAGAGACGTTAGGAGTCCTCGACATGGCAACACGATTATCCCTGCAGGCGCGTTGCCGGATGACCGGCTTCTCCCTGATCGAGCTCATGGTGACGCTGGTCATCGCTTCGATTCTCCTGACGATCGCGATACCCTCATACCTCACCCACATTCGTGAATCGCGCCGCACCGAGGCAAAGACCGCTCTGGTCGATCTCGCAGGGCGCGAGGAAACGCTGTACAGCACGACGAACCAATACAGTACGGTGCCCACGGCCGTGGGATACACCGGCGCCTCTTTCCCAGTTCAAGTCGGCAGCAACTACTACTCGGTCAATGTCCAGGTGCCGAATCCGAATGCCAACTCGCCTGCGGCCTCATTTCTGATTACGGCCACCCCGGTCGCGGGCAGTTCCCAGGCAAAGGATGGGCCCTGCCAGTCCTTCACCGTCGATCAGCTCGGGAATCAGACGGCGCTCGACTCGGGCGGTGCCGTCAACACCAAGACCTGCTGGGGCTCCTGAGGATCCAAGTGCTCCGCACTTAAGCAGACGCGCAGTCCCCGGCGCTAAGGCGCCGGCTCTGCGCGCGTCGCCTGAATCGGGGATAATCGCCGGCACGATCCTCGCGCCGGAAGCCGGATATGCCCCTGCAGTCCTTCGACAATGTGCTCGACATGATCGGCAAGACGCCGCTCTTTGCCGCACAGCACCTCGACACCGGACCGTGCAGGCTTTTCCTCAAGCTTGAGAACCAAAATCCCGGCGGGTCGATCAAGGACCGGGTCGGCCTGTACCTCATCGAAGCCGCCGAGCGCGCCGGCTACATCAAGCCGGGCGGCACTCTGATCGAGGCGACCGCCGGCAACACCGGACTCGGGCTTGCGCTCGTCGCCGGCCAGAAGGGCTACCGGCTGCTGCTCGTCATTCCAGACAAGATGAGCCAGGAGAAGATCTTTCACTTAAAGGCGATGGGCGCGGAGGTCGTGATGACGCGCTCGGACGTGCACAAGGGCCACCCCGATTACTATCAGGATCGCGCGGCGCAGCTCGCGCGCGAGACGCCCAATTCCTTTTATGTGAATCAATTCGGCAACGAGGCCAACCCGCGCGCGCACGAGCAGACGACCGCGCCGGAAATCTGGGAGCAAATGGGTCACGACCTCGATACGGTCGTATGCGGCGTCGGCACCGGCGGCACGATCACGGGCCTGTCGCATTTCTTTGCGCGCACCGCGCCGCATGTGGAGATGGTGCTCGCGGATCCTGCCGGATCCATTCTCGCCGACTACGTCAAGACCGGTAAGCTGGGGCCGGGCGAGCGCAGCTGGCAGGTCGAGGGCATCGGCGGGGATTCGGTGCCGGTGATCTGCGATCTCTCGCGCGTCAAGAAGGCCTACACCATTACGGACGCGGAAGCCTTTAGGACCTGCCGCGAGCTTCTGGCGAAGGAAGGCATCATCGCCGGCACTTCCACGGGGACCTTGCTCGCCGCGACGCTGCGTTATTGCCGCGAGCAGACGCGCCCCAAGCGCGTCGTGACCTTCGTCTGTGACAGCGGTAACAAATATCTCTCCAAGGTCTACAACGACTACTGGATGATCGATCAGGGATTTCTCGAGCGCGAGCGCTACGGCGACCTGCGCGATCTCATCGCGCGGCGTCACTGGGAGCGCGCCGCCGTGACCGTCGACGCCAGCGAGCCTGTGCTTGCAGCCTATCGGCGCATGAAACTCTACGATGTCTCGCAGCTGCCTGTCATGCGCGACGGCAATATCGTGGGCATCGTCGACGAGGAGGACATTTTGCTGAATGTGTTCGCGAACCCCGAGCATTTCAACGAACCGGTGACGAAGGCGATGGTGAGCCGGCTCATCACCGTGCCAGCGGATGCCCCGGTCTCGAGCCTGATGGAAATATTCAACCGCGGCATGGTCGCAATCGTCATGGACGGCAGCGAATTTCTGGGACTCGTGACCCGCATCGATCTTCTCAACTGGCTGCGCCGCAGGTTATAGGACGCATGAGCGACAAGGATTCCGAGCACGCCTTCGCCACGCGCGTGATTCACGGCGGTCAACGGCCTGATCCGCTGACGGGCGCGGTCATGCCGCCGATCTACGCAACCTCCACTTATGTGCAGTCAAGCCCCGGCGTGCACAAGGGCTACGAGTATTCGCGCACCGCAAACCCGACGCGCGATGCCTTGCAGGCTGCCGTAGCAAATCTCGAAGGCGGCTATGCGGGCTTCGCCTTTGCCTCCGGAATGGCCGCGACCGCAACCATTTTGGAGCTCCTGGATGCCGGCTCGCATATTGTCGCGATGCATGACCTGTACGGCGGCAGCTATCGCATCCTGGAGAACGTCCGCAAACGCTCGGCCGGCCATGACGTGACGTTTGCTGACCTCACCGAGGCTGCGGCGCTGGAGCGAGCCATTCGCCCCAATACCCGTCTCTTGTGGGTCGAGACTCCCACAAATCCGCTCCTGAAAATCGTTGATTTGAGCGCGGTTGCAAAAATTGCCAAACGCCATCGGCTCCTTTGCGTGTGCGACAACACCTTCGCAACGCCATTTATCCAGCGCCCGCTCGAGCACGGTTTCGATATTGTCGTGCATTCGACCACGAAGTATTTGAACGGCCATTCGGATGCCGTGGGCGGAGCCGCGGTCGTGCGCCAGGACGAGGAGCTTAAGGAGCGGCTCGGATATCTGCAGAATGCGCTGGGCGGGGTTTCGAGCCCGTTTGATTCCTTTCTCACACTGCGCGGCATCAAGACGTTGGCCCTGCGGATGCAGCGCCACTGCGAAAGCGCGCTTGCGATTGCACACTTCCTTGCGAGCCATGCGAAAGTCGAGCGCGTGTATTACCCCGGTCTGACGAGTCATCCGCAGCACTCACTTGCTAAACAACAGATGCACGGCCGCTACGGCGGTATAGTCACGGCCGTGCTGCGCGGCGATATCGACACCACGCGAGAAGTCCTGGAACGCTGCCGGCTTTTCGCACTCGCCGAGAGTCTGGGAGGAGTGGAGAGCCTGATCGAGCAGCCGGCCCTCATGACGCACGCCTCGCTGCCGGCGCCGATGCGCGCCTCTTTGGGAATCACCGACAGTCTCATACGCCTGTCGGTCGGCATCGAGGATCCGGCGGATCTTCTGGCGGAGCTCGACCATGTGCTCTCCTGAGCACTGCGCGCGGGGCGCGCGCGGCACTGATTCGCGCCCTGCCACGACGAGGCGCGCCGTGCGGGCATTAAGTCTTCTTCTGTTTGCAGCGCTCTGTTACGGCGCCGTCGGCGCGCAGCCGCAGCCGCAAGCCAATGCAGATGCAACGTACCGCACTCTCGAGCACCAGTACGTGGTGTACTTCATGAGTCGCTTTCCGGTCGTCGCCACTTACCTTGGCGGATCGGCGTTCGATCCGGCGCTCGCCAGCATCGATGGCAAGCTGCGTGACTCATCGCCGCAGGCCCTCATAGAAGAGGACGCGGAGCTTGCAAAATTCCACGACCGATTCACCGCGCTCGCGCCCGAGACGCTCTCGGCGCGGCGACGCATTGACCGCGACGTCGCCCTTGCCGAAATCGAGTTCCTCCTTCATCAGCACCAGGTGCGCCGCCATCAGGAGCGCGCGTTGGATTCCTATGTGGATGAGCCTTTTCGCGCGGTTGACTGGCAGATCCAGGGAATGACGGCCACCGGCGCTGCGACCCATGGAACGGATGCGGAGTGGCGCGCTGTCATTGCGCGCGCGCGCGCGCTCGCGGCGTATATGGAGCATGCGCAACGTCAGATCGCAGCCGGAGTCGCGCGCAAGAATACGCCCGACTGGCGCGTGCTCATCAATTATGGGCTCGGCAGCACGCTCGCCGATGCACGGTATTTTGAGGAGACGCTTCCGGCGATGGCCGCGCAGGAGATCTCCGGAGACAGCCGTTCGGCCCTGCTTTTGGATTTGAGGAATGCAGGCAACGCCGCCTCCGCCGCTTACCTCGGTCTGCGGCGGTATATCGTCGCGACTTTCTTTGACAACTCCGCGGCGCAGGACGCCTCCTCCCTGCAGGCGCAATACCGGAGCGACCACTTCGAATTCGGCGAGACGGAATACGACTGGGCGCTCAAGCACAATTTCAAGCTGCAGACGACCGCGGGGGAGCTCTTCGATGCGGCATGGCCCATCGTCGAGGCCACGCGTGCATCCATGGTTACTTTGGCGCGCACCATTGCCGCAAGTCACAATTGGCCGGTGCCCGCAAACGGACCTGAAGCGGTGCGCGCGGTCTTCGAGAGGTTGAGTCACGACGCACCGAAGAGCGACGACCAGATGGTCGACTGGTACCGCCAGACCGGCGTGCGCCTCGTGGCCTACGCTCGCAACACCGGTCTGTTTGATGTACCGCGGGATTATCGGCTCACCGTCAGCATCACGCCGCCCCCGCTGCGCGCTTCCATCGAGGGCGCAGCCTATTACCCGGCGCCGCCCTTCAAAAACGCAGGCGTAGGCCGCTTCTACGTCACGCCGACCGACAACAATCTGGCGGCTCTCGCCCAGGAGGACAATCGCTCGGCGCTGGCAGACCTTGCGGCCCACGAGGGATTTCCCGGGCACGATTGGCACTACAAGGTGATGACCGAATACAAGGAGGGAATTTCGCCCGTGCGTTGGCTCACGCCCGGAGCGGTCGAAGACTCCTCGTCGATGTGGCAGGACTCGCTGGCCGCGGAAGGTTGGGCGCTGTACTCAGAAGCACTGCTCGCCGAGCCGCAGGACAAGGCAAAGCAAGGCTTCTATACGCCCGAAGAGCGGCTCTATCAGCTGCGCGGCAAACTCTATCGGGATCTGCGCGTGCGCATTGACACGGGCATTCACACCGGACGGATGTCGTTTGAAGATGCCGTCAGGCAGTTCTCCGAGGTCGTCGATTTCCTTCCCGGGACCTGTTCGGACGCCAAGGCGCTCATGAGCGACGATACCAAGCGGGCAAGCTGCGAGTCCGCGCGCGCCGCGGTGTCGCGTTATTCACGCTGGCCGACGCAGGCCATCACTTACCGCCTGGGCAAGGACGCGATTCTTGCATTACGCCAGGAGGCGCAGCATGAGCTCGGGCCAAAATTCTCGGCGCAGCGATTTCACCTGGAGTTCATGAAGCAGGGCACCATTACTGCAGGGTATTTCGGTGCGGAGCTTCTGCGCACGCTCGCGGGCGCGACGCCCTAGTGCTATAGGCCAGCCAGGGCTTCGCGCGCGGCGCGCACTCCACTTTGCAGAGCTCCCGTAACGGTGGCCATCTCTCCTTCGGTGTCAGTCGCCTCGCCGGCAAAGAACAGTGTGTCTGCAAGCGGCGCGGCGAGCACTGATGGCGCCGCGCCGCCGCCGACTGTCACGTAGCTGTAGGCGCCACGTGCAAAGGGGTCCAGCTGCCAATCATGGTAGTACGCGCCTTCAAAAGCTTCCGTCACTTCGCAGCGTTTGCCAAACATGGATTGCAGGGCGGCTAACGCGCGCGCAACGATATCGGCGGACGTCACGCAGGATGACAGGCGCGCCGCCGTCGGCCCACCGCACCAGGCGACGAGCAGTGGCGCCCGCAGCGGCAACTGCGTCCAGAAAGTCCGGAATTCCGAATTCGGCGCATGCAAGAAGGCGGCGTTGCGATAGCGGCCGCCATCAAGCTCCTCCCAAAAGGCTGATTTGAAGCGCAGCATGAGCTTGATCACGGCTCCGGAGGCGAGTCCCTGCAGGGCTCCGCGTTTTTCATTGAGAGCGGGGTTGAAGTCGACGGCTCCGGGGGCATCCGGCGGCTGCTGCAGAACTCCCAATGGCAACGTAATGATCGCGCGGCGCGCGCTCGCGCGGAACGGCTTGCCGAGGAATGTGCCTTCGAGGAGAACGGATCCTTGTGACCAGCGCACCGAGCGGACGGTGGTCTGCAATTGCAGATGCACACTCTCACTTTGTATAGAGCCTGCGAGTGTGGCGATGAGCGCATCGTAGCCGCCCTGCGGGCGCGATTGCGGTGCGTCGTCATTCATCATCTCTCCGGTCCACTCTGCGGCAATGGCGCGCGCACTGGCATGACCGGTGTCGGCGGCGTCAAAGCCTTCCGCCATCATCTTGGCGTAGCGGCGCGCCTCCACCGACAGATCCTTCGACTGCTCGAGGAAGTCGTCGAAGGACAGATCCTGCCTTTCAAGAGCACTGCTGGCGCGCATCACACGCTGCACGTCGTGAAAAAACTCGTTGCGCGCTGCAAGCTCACCGTCCTGCAGCCTAAAATGAGTGTCGGTCGATTCGATGGCCGCTCTGCCGCCGCGCCGCAGGATGGCCATGGTCGTCAGGGCTTCACCGTGAATGAACTCCGCCCCGTATTCGATGGGTGCGGCGAGGTCGGGCGCGTGCAGCGTCCACATTCGACCGCCGATGCGATCACGCGCTTCGAGGAGCAGCACGCGACGCCCTGACGGCGCGAGTTCAGCGGCGGCGGCAAGGCCGGCCCCGCCTGCGCCAATGATCAATATGTCTGCTTCGGTATGTGTCATGTCAGACCGCGCTCTTACGGGCAAAGGTAGAATGATCCCATGTCTTCTTTCAGCCGTGTTCCCAGAGCGCTCCTGCGTCACCCCTCCATGGGCTGCGAGGCCGTGCGTACGCTTGATGTGTCGCTGTATGCCTTCGACGCCGAGCGCATCGTGCTGCGCTATGTGCTGGAGGGCGACCTTGAGTACCTCATCATTCCAAGCGAGGGCGCCGCGCGCCGTGCGCATGAGCTTTGGCTGCATACCTGCTTTGAAGCGTTCCTGGGCGCGGTGGGCTTACCCGGCTACCACGAGTTCAATTTTGCGCCGTCGCGCGCCTGGGCCATGTACCGCTTCAGCGCGCCCCGGCAGGGCATGGCGGTCGTCACCGATGCGCGCGCTCCACACCTTGCCATGCAGCGCACGGCCGCCGGGATTACTCTCGAGGCGACCATATTTTGGCGTGACTTAATCCCGCAAATCCCACCCCCGCGGCTGCGCATCGCCATGGCTGCAGTCGTGGAAGACGAGGGTGGTAGGCTCTCCTATTGGGCCTTGCGGCATCCGCCGGGAAGGCCCGATTTCCACCACCCCGACAGTTTTACCCTCGAGCTTGAGCTATGAGATTTGGGATCGACCGGCTCCTTGATGAGCCGGCCTTGCGCAAACCACTCAAAGGGCGCCGCGTGGCGCTCCTGGCGCATCCGGCCTCCGTCACTGCCGACCTGACGCACGCTCTGGATGCGCTGATGGCGCTTGGCGACATCCGCATCGTTGCAGCCTTCGGGCCGCAGCACGGTCTGCGCGGCGACAAACAAGACAACATGATGGAGTCCCAAGATTTCGTGGATCCGGTGCACGGGATTCCCGTTTTCAGCCTGTACGGCACGGTCCGGCGTCCCACGCCTGCGATGATGGACAGCTTCGATGTGCTCTTGGTGGACCTGCAGGACGTCGGCTGCCGGATTTATACCTTCGTCACCACGCTTCTCTACGTGCTCGAAGAAGCGGCTCGGTACGGAAAATCGGTGTGGGTGCTCGATCGGCCGAATCCGATCGGTCGACCGGTAGAAGGGCTGCTGCTGCGTCCCGGCTGGGAGAGTTTTGTCGGCGCGGGCGCCTTGCCCATGCGGCATGGGCTGACGCTCGGAGAGCTCGCGCGCTGGTTCATCGCCAAGGCGCACCTCGACGTCGATTGCGAGATCGTGCGGCTTCAGGGCTGGTCGCCCGCCACGGGCCCCGGATTCGGCTGGCCGCTGGGCGAGCGCGCGTGGGTCAACCCGAGCCCCAATGCACCCAATTTGTGGATGGCGCGCTGCTACCCGGGGACGGTCATGCTCGAGGGCACGACTTTATCGGAAGGGCGCGGCACGACACGGCCCCTCGAGCTTGCCGGTGCGCCCGAGCTTGATATTCAAGGCTTATTTGCGAAAATGCAGGAGCTTGCGCCCGAGTGGTTGCGCGGCTGCCGCCTGCGCCCCTGCACGTTTGAGCCAACGTTTCAAAAGCACGTCGGAATGCTTTGCGCGGGGTTTCAGATCCATGTAGAAGACGCGTCCTACGATCATCATGGATTTCGGCCCTGGCGCTTGGTCGCGCTCGCGCTCAAGGCATTGCGGCGCTTACGTCCCGACTATCCGATCTGGCGCGACTTTCCGTACGAGTACGTGAGCAACCGCCTGGCCTTCGACGTCATCAATGGCAGCGATCTGCTGCGCGATTGGGTGGATGACGGCCAAGCGACGCCTGCCGATCTTGAGGCCATGGCCGCGCCCGATGAGGCGGCGTGGCGGGCCGAGCGACGCGCTCTGCTTTTATATGAGGAATGAATGGCTTCTTTGATTGCGCGTAAAACGCTGTTCGGCAATCCGGTGCGCACCCAGGCGCGCTTGAGTCCCGACGGCCGCTATATCTCGTTTCTTGCACCCAAGGAGGGAGTGCTGAACGTGTGGCTTGCGCCTTTTGCGGATCTCAATCAGGCCAAGCCCATCACTGACGACAAGAAGCGCGGCATCCGCGAGCACTACTGGGCGCTCACGGGCGCTCATGTGCTGTACGTGCAGGACGAGGGCGGCGATGAGAACTGGCGCGTGTTCAGCGTCGATGTGCAAAGCGGTATGGAGATTGATTTGACGCCGCTCGATGGCGTGCAGGCACAAATCGTCGGCCTGTCCGCAGCGCGGCCCAATATTGCGCTCATCGGCTTGAATGACCGCAGCCCCGAATGGCACGACCTCTTTGAGGTCAACGTCGTCACCGCGGAGCGCAGGCTGGTTGAGAAAAATACGCAGGGGTTTGCAGGCTATCTTGAGGATCTTGAGCTCGTGCCGCAGCTTGCGCTGAAGACGCTACCCACGGGCGGCGGTGAGCTCTTCCGCCGCACAGGATCCGGCTGGGAGAGTTTCCTGCATTACGGTCAGGCCGACAGCCTGACCACGCGGCCGCTCATTGTCGAGGACGCCGGCACGGCGCTCGTGTTGAGCGCGCTCGGTCGCGACAAGGCGGCCCTGGTGCGCGTCAACCTCGCGAGCGGCGAGCAGCACTGCGTCGCAGAAAACGCGCACGCTGACATTGCCGATGTATGGCTGCATCCGCGCACGCGCGCACTTCAAGCCTATGCAGTGGACTATCTCACGAGCGAGCTTGCACCGATGACGCCTGCCGCTGCGCGCGACATTGAGGTGCTGACGAGCGCACTTGGGCCGCAGTTCGCAGTCACGAGCCGCACCTTGGATGACAGCACCTGGGTGGTCGTCGTCGATGACCCGCTGCGCGCACACGCAAGCTACCTGTACGAGCGCGCGAGTGCTGCCGTGTCGAAACTCTTTGACCAGCGCCCGGAGCTTTGCGGTGCGCCTCTACAGAGCATGCAGGCGCTCGAGATCCGCGCACGCGACGGCCTGAAGCTGGTGTCCTATCTGACGCTGCCGGCCGGCAGCGCGGGACCGCGGCCCGCAAAGCCCGTGCCGCTGGTGCTCGATGTCCATGGCGGTCCGTGGGCGCGCGACAGTTACGGATTCAATTCCGAACATCAATGGCTTGCCAATCGTGGCTACGCCGTGCTCGCCGTCAACTATCGCGGCTCGATAGGCTTCGGCAAGAGCTTCGTCAACGCCGGCGACGCCGAGTGGGCGGGCAAGATGCATGAGGATCTCATTGATGCGGTCGAATGGGCAGTACGGGAAAAGATTGCCGATCCTGCCAAAGTTGCGATCTATGGGGCGTCCTACGGCGGCTACGCTACTCTCGTAGGGCTTACGCTGACGCCGGAGCGCTTTGCCTGCGGCGTCGACATCGTCGGGCCGTCGAACCTCATCACTCTGCTTGAATCCATTCCGCCGTACTGGAAGGCATTTTTCGAAGACATGGCGCATCGAGTGGGAGATCCACGCACTGACGCCGGACGTGCGCACCTCATGCAGCGCTCGCCGCTGTCGCACGTCGAGCACATCAAGCGTCCGCTTCTCATTGCGCAGGGCGCCAATGACCCGCGTGTGAAGCAGGCGGAGGCCGACCAGATCGTCGCAGCGATGCGGGAAAAAAATCTTCCTGTGACCTACGTGCTGTACCCGGACGAGGGCCACGGTTTCGCGCGCCCGCAAAATCGCCTGTCCTTCTACGCCATCACGGAAGCTTTCCTGTCGCAGTACCTGGGCGGTCGCTTCGAGCCCGTTGGCAATGACTTCCATGACTCGAGCGTGGAAGTTGCCGCGGGCGCCGACTTTGTGCCGGGCATCACCCAGGCGTTGCGCGCGCCGCGTCTCATCGAGGCTGCATAGCCCGCCATGCAAGCCGCTCGCGACATCACCACCTACCGGAAATTCTGGGCAGCGCGCTTCGGCACGGCGCCCTTCCTGCCGACTTCGCGCGCGGAGATGGACGCGCTCGGCTGGGACAGCTGCGACATCATCCTCGTGAGCGGGGATGCCTATGTCGATCATCCAAGCTTCGGCATGGGTGTCATCGGCCGTGCGCTCGAGGCGCAGGGTTTTCGCGTTGGCATCATCGCGCAGCCGGATTGGCACAGCGCGGAATCCTTTGAAGTGCTCGGTCGGGCGAACCTCTTCTTCGGCGTCACCTCCGGCAACATGGACTCCATGGTGAACCGCTACACCTCCGAGCGACGCATCCGCAGCGACGATGCCTATACTCCGGGCGGCGCCGGTGGCAAGCGCCCCGACCGTGCCGTCATCGTTTATGCACAGCGCGTGCGCGAGGCATTCAAAGACGTGCCGATTGTGGTCGGCGGGATTGAGGCGTCGTTACGCCGCATCGCGCATTTTGACTATTGGTCTGAGAAGGTGCGCCGCTCGATCCTGCTGGATGCCAAGGCCGACATGCTCGTCTATGGCAATGCCGAGCGCCAAGTGTGCGAGCTCGCGCACCGGCTCGCGGCCGGTGAGAAGATTGCCGACATCACCGACCTGCGCGGCACGGCGTACGCGCGCAGCACCATACCCGCAGACTGGATCGAGATCGATTCGACCCACCTCGATGCACCGGGGCCGCTTGCGCCACCGATCGATCCCTACGCGATGGAACCGGGCGCGGCCCGGCGAACCGAGCGCAGGACAGACCCGGTGCCTGATGCGCAACCCGTACGCTTCATCCGCGGCGTGAAGAACGCTGACCGCGAGAGGAGCGTGATCCGCATGCCTTCCTGCGAGGCCGTGTCGCAGGATCCCGTTCTCTATGCGCATGCCTCGCGCATCCTGCATCTGGAGTCCAATCCCGGCAACGCGCGCGCGCTCGTGCAGCGTCACGGCAATGTCGATGTGTGGCTGAATCCGCCTCCCATACCCCTCACCACCAAAGAGATGGACTGGGTGTACGAGCTGCCCTACCAGCGCCGGCCACATCCCTCGTACGGGGAGGAAGTGATTCCAGCGTACAAGATGATCCGTTTTTCCATTTCAATTCAGCGCGGCTGTTTCGGCGGCTGCACTTTCTGTTCAATCACCGAGCACGAAGGCCGCATCATCCAGAACCGCTCCGAGGAATCCGTGCTGCGCGAGATCGGCCAGGTGCGCGATTCCGTGCCAGGCTTTACCGGCGTCATCTCGGATCTCGGCGGACCGACCGCCAACATGTATCGGCTCGCGTGCAAGAGCCGCGAGATCGAGAGCGCTTGCCGCCGGCCGTCCTGCGTGTTTCCCGCCGTCTGCCCGAATTTGAATACCGATCACGCACCGCTCATCCGCCTGTATCAGCGCGCGCGCCAGATGCCCGGCATCAAGAAGGTGCTGGTCGCTTCGGGTGTGCGCTACGACCTTGCGATCGAATCTCCCGAATATGTGAAGGAGCTCGCACAGCACCACACCGGCGGCTACTTGAAGATTGCGCCGGAGGCGCTTGCGGACGGGCCGCTCTCCAAGATGATGAAACCCGGCGTAGGCGCGTACTACAAATTCAAGGAGCTCTTTGACCGTTACTCAAAGGAGGCGGGCAAGGAGCAGTACCTCATTCCTTATTTCATCGCCGCTCACCCGGGCACTTCCGATGAGGACATGCTCGAGCTTGCCCTGTGGCTGAAGAAGAACCGCTACCGCGCGGATCAGGTGCAGGCCTTCCTGCCCTCGCCGATGGCCACCGCGACGGCCATGTATCACAGTGGCAAGAATCCGCTGCGCAGGATTACCCGCACGAGCGAAGAGGTGCGCATTCCCAAGGGATTGAAAGTGCGCCGCCTGCACAAGGCCTTTCTGCGCTACCACGATGCCAACAACTGGCCGATCCTGCGCGAAGCGCTGCGGCGCATGGGCCGGGCGGATCTCATCGGCAACGGCAAGCAGCACCTGGTGCCGGCGTGGCAACCGGCGGGATCGGTCGATGCGCCGCAAGGCAAGCGTCAGCCTAAGCCCGCGCGCCCGTTTCGCACGCAGCACACGCGTTAGTACCCTCCACGAGCGAACCGGAGTAGGGTCGCAGCCATGCGCGGCATCACTTCCGCATCCCTCGCCGTCACGGCCCTGGCGCTCGGCCTGCTCGCCCTCGTTGCAGGTCCGGCTGCCTCCCAAAGCGGCGCACCTGCGGCAGGTGCGCAAGTGACTCTTCTGCAGATCGAGGGCGCGATTGGCCCCGCCACGTCGCGCTATTTCGTGCGTGGTCTTGAAGCGGCACAGGCGCGCGGCAGCCGCCTCGTCATCGTGCAGATCGATACGCCCGGTGGTCTTGACACCGCCATGCGCGACATCATTCGCGCAATTCTCGCCTCGCCCATTCCCGTCGTGAGTTACGTTGCCCCATCGGGCGCGCGCGCGGCCAGCGCCGGCACCTATATCCTGTACGCCAGCCACATCGCGGCCATGGCGCCTGCAACCAATGTGGGAGCGGCAACGCCGGTGTCGATTGGCGGCGGCGAAGAAGCGCCAACGCCAGCCGCTCCTTCCGGCGCGCCCGCCGGTGCCGCCGCCAAAGATGCGCATGCTGCCGAGCCTGCGACGCCGATGGAACGCAAAATGATCAACGACGCAGCGGCGTATCTGCATAGCCTCGCGGAGTTGCGCGGCCGCAATGTGGAGTGGACCAACGAGGCCGTGCGCGGCGCCGCGAGCCTGCCGGCGAGCGAGGCGCTGAAAAAGCATGTCATCGACATTGTCGCGCGCGACATACCGGACCTCTTGGCGCAGATCGACGGCCGCGAGGTGCTCATCGGCAACCGAACGGTGAAGCTTGCGACACAAGGCCTCAGCGTCGAGCGCCTCGATCCGGACTGGCGCACCCGGCTGCTGTCGGTCATTACCCATCCCACGATTGCCTACGGGCTTTTACTGATCGGCCTCTACGGGCTCTTGCTCGAGGGCTACAATCCCGGCGTCATGTTTCCGGGCGTGATCGGCGTCATCGCGCTGATGCTCGCTCTCTTTGCCCTGCAGATTCTGTCGGTGAACTATGCGGGGCTGGCGCTCGTCGTGCTGGGGGTGGGCATGATCATCGCCGAATTTCACGTACCGGCATTCGGCTCGTTGGGACTTGGCGGACTCGTCGCGTTTGTCGTGGGCTCAATCATCCTGTTCGACGCGGAGACTCCGGGTATGGCTATCGGTTTGCCGCTGATTGCGGGCATCGCAACGGTCGGTGGTCTCGTGATCCTCGCCATTGCGTTCCTGGGTGCGCGCTCACAGCGCCGACCGGTCGTCACGGGTGAGCGGGTCATGGTGGGGCAAACCGCAGAGGCCGTGGAAAGCTTCAATGAAAGGGGGCAGGTGCGCTACGCAGGGGAACTGTGGAACGCACACACGGCAACTCCGCTCACCGTCGGGCAGCAGGTACGCATCGTAAAGGTCGAAGGTCTCGGGCTCTGGGTCGAGCCTATTTGAGGCGCAAGGGGAAATATATGCCATACAGTATCGTCGTCGTCGTCTTCGTCGCCGCGTTGTTCTTCACCACCGTCAAAGTGCTGAATGAGTACGAACGCGGCGTCATGTTCACGCTTGGCCGTTTCACGGGGATCAAAGGCCCGGGGCTCATCCTGGTCGCGCCGATGGTGCAGCAGATGCGCAAGGTCGACCTGCGCGTGATCGTGCTGGACGTACCCAAACAGGACGTGATCTCGCGCGATAACGTCTCGGTCAAGGTCAACGCTGTCGTCTACTTCCGCATCGTCGATCCCGGCAAGGCCATCATTCAGGTCGCCAACGTCTTTGAAGCCACGAGCCAACTTGCACAAACGACCCTGCGTTCGGTGCTGGGCCAGCATGAGATGGACGACTTGCTCGCGCAGCGCGACAAACTGAACGCCGACATCCAGCGCATCCTCGATCAGAGCACGGAAGCGTGGGGCATCAAAGTGACAAAGGTCGAAATCAAGAACGTTGATCTGGATGAGACCATGATCCGGGCGATGGCCAAGCAGGCCGAAGCGGAGCGCACGCGGCGCGCCAAGATCATCCATGCCGAGGGCGAGAGCCAGGCGGCGCAAATGCTCGTACAGGCGGCGCATTCGCTCTCGCAGGAGCCGGCTGCCATGCAGTTGCGGTATCTGCAGACTCTGGCGGACATCTCCAATGAGAAGAGCTCGACGATCGTGTTTCCGCTGCCGCTCGATCTCATCACGCCGCTCATGAAAAGCCGCGGATGAGATTCGACGGCGCGCGCATTCTCACCGCGAGCGGCGTCCTTCTTGCGCTGGCAACGCTGCTGGGTGCCTTCGGCGCCCATGCCTTGCGTGGGGAATTGCCGCCAGAGCGGCTGAGCGTTTACCTGAGCGCCGATCGTTATCAGTTCTTTCATTCGCTGGGGCTCCTGGGAATAGGTCTTGCGGCACGCGAAATGGATACCGCGCTTTTGCGCTGGGCGGCGGCTCTCATCCTCATTGGCATAGTGCTTTTCTGCGGGAGCCTTTATCTATTGAGCTTTGGGGCGTCCGAGTTTGTCGGGTTCCTGACGCCGCTTGGCGGTCTATCGCTGATTGCAGGGTGGGTGGCGTTTGCCACTGCCATGTGGCGCGCCCGCGGCCGTTGAGCCGGTTTTGCCCCGGCTTTATAGGTGCGCAAGGATCATGCGCTGCATGAGAAGGCCGATCTGCATGCCATACGGGTCGGGAGGAGCTTTGATCGCGGGACGCACGCTTTTCGGCTTTACAATCCTCGCGGCGCTGGCCGCATGTGCAAATACCAATCCCGCGGTGAGTGCCACCGCGTGAACGGCGTCGTTCGCAACATGGACGCCTGGTACGCCGCTTTTGACGCAAAGCCGACGGATCGGCTCTATCTTGCGCCGGCGGAGCGCGTGCGGATCTGGTGAGCTTCGCCTCCGGCCTGCCGATCGATGCGGCGCTGCCGCAGCTTTGCGCGGCGCTCTCGCAGCACGGTGTCGCCGTGCTGCAGGCTCCTCCTGGCGCGGGCAAAAGCACGGTCGTACCGCTCGCGCTCGCCGATGAACCATGGGCCGCGCGCAAGCGCCTGGTGATGCTGGAGCCGCGGCGGCTTGCAACACGTGCGGTGGCGCGCCGCATGGCGTCCACTCTCGGTGAAAATGTCGGCGAGACGGTCGGATATCGCATGCGACTTGACTCGCGGATCTCGCGTGCGACGCGCATCGAGGTCGTGACCGAAGGCGTGCTCGCGCGGATGTTGCAGGACGATCCGGCGTTTGCAGGCACCGCCCTCGTCATCTTCGATGAATTCCACGAGCGCAGCCTGCAGGCGGATCTGGGCCTGGCGCTCCTTCTGGATGCACGCGCCCATCTTTGCCCGACCATCAAGATACTGGTGATGTCGGCAACTCTCGATGTCGAGCGCGTGGCCGCTTTACTCGATGCGCCGATCGTTGCGACCGCGGGCCGCACGTTTCCTGTGGAGACACGCTACGCCGGGCGTGGTGCGCCGGTATTGCCCGGCACGTCCATTGCGGCGCAGATCCCCTGCGAACGCGGGGTCGCACAGCTCGTGCAAAAAGCTCTGACCGAGGAGAGCGGCGACGTCCTCGTTTTTCTTCCCGGCGCCCGCGAAATCCGCCGTGTACTGGGATATCTCGAAGCCGCTGGCCTTGAGCCTGGCGTGCGCCTGTTGCCTCTCTTCGGTGATCTTGCGAGCGCGGATCAGGACGCGGCACTGGCTCCAAGTCCGCAGGGCACGCGCAAGGTCGTTCTTGCGACCAACATCGCCGAGACGAGTCTCACCATCGAGGGCGTGCGGATCGTCGTCGACTCGGGCCTCGTGCGCCGCCTGATCTTTGATCCGGTGACGGG
>Ga0302324_100001671_pt1 | contig 53276 bp, 34 predicted proteins | sample Palsa_T0_1_FD_201949 | JGI IMG/M metagenome (GOLD analysis project Ga0302324, IMG submission 201949) | Peat permafrost microbial communities from Stordalen Mire near Abisko, Sweden - Palsa_T0_1 | ecosystem: Environmental > Terrestrial > Soil > Palsa > Peat permafrost | place: Sweden: Abisko...
GCCTGGGCCCGCGTCCTGTGGCGAATCTGGGCCGATAGAACCCTCTATCAACCCACTCAGCACAACGGAGCTAAGCCTTTCTTGATTGCTGCCTAACGTCGAGGTTGACACAGGAAGTCTCATGCGCGCTCGAGGATCGCGGTCACGCCCATGCCACCCGCCGTGCAGGCCGATGCCAGGCCGCGCTTGGCCGTAGGATCGGCCGCGAGCACCTTGGCCAGCGTCGCCAGGATGCGCGCACCCGTGGCAGCAAACGGGTGCCCGATGGCGACACTGCCGCCTTTGACGTTGAGCCGGCTCAGATCGATCGTGCCCAGCGGGGCGTCGCGACCGAGCCGCTCGCGACAGTACTCAGGGGATTCCCAGGCCTTCAGCAGGCACAAGGGCACGGCCGCGAACGCCTCATGGATCTCGTAGTAATCGAAATCCTGCAGGCTCAGCCCCGTGTCGCTCAGTATCGAGGAGACGGCGTAGGCCGGCGCCATGAGCAGTCCTTCCTTGCGAGTCGCAAAATCCACGGCCCAGCTCTTGCCGGCGCGCAGCCACGCCAGTACCGGCAGCTGATGCGCCAGCGCCCAGCGCTCCGAGGCGAGCAATAAGGCTGCGGCGCCATCCGTCAGCGGCGTGCTGTTGCCTGCCGTGAGCGAGCCGCCGCCGGTCAAATCGAACACGGGCTTAAGCTTGGCGAGCTTCTCGAGCGAGGTGTCGCTGCGGATGTTGTTGTCGGCTTTGAGGTCGTGGAAGGGGCTGACCAGATCAGCATAAAAGCCCTCGCGCCAGGCGGCCGCGGCCTTGATGTGACTCTCATAGGCAATCCGATCCTGCGCTTCGCGCGAAATCTTCCAGGTCTGGACCATGAGCTCACAGCTCTGACCCATCGATAGTCCCGTACGCGGCTCGACCACGGCCGGCAGCACGGGGCGCAGATCGGCCGGCCGCAATCCGAGCCAGGGGCGCAGTCGCTGACTCGCAGTGCGGCCCATGAGACTCTTGAGCAACAGGCGCTGGTAGGAGCGCGGGTAGACCACCGGTGGATCGCTCGTGTCATCGACGCCCGCGGCGATACCGGCATCGATCTGGCCCAGGGCGATCTTGTTGGCGATCAGTATCGCCGCCTCCAGACTCGTGCCGCACGCGCGCTGCACATCCAGGCCGGGGGTCTGCGGATCGAGCTCCGTGGACAGAAGCGCTTCGCGCGTAAGATTGTAATCCTTGGTGTGCTTGATGACCGCGCCGGCGATCACGTCACCGAGCCGCTCGCCCTGCAGATGAAAGCGCTCGACCAGCGCACGCAGCGCGGCGGTGAGCAGTTCCTGGTTGTCGGTTCCGGAATAGGCGCCGTTCGCGCGCGCGAATGGTGTGCGCACCCCGCCGAGAATTGCAACACGCTGCGTACTGGTTCCAATCAACATGTCCGCCTCCGGTGAGCTGAGCGCTCTTTAGCCGACGAGGCTGATAGGATGCCACGCCCGAACCTACAGGTGGAGGATGGATGAGCGCTGCAGGCGTCGATCGCGTATTTGAGCGCCGTCTGGCGTCGCTGAGCAACAGCCGCGAACAGCAATTGCTCGCGCGCGGCAGCCGGGGCCTGGAGCGTGAATCGCTGCGCGTGGACGCCACGGGTCATATCGCCCGGACCCCGCATCCGCCTTCGCTCGGTGCCGCGCTGACCCATCCGCACATCACCACCGACTTTTCCGAAGCGCTCATCGAGCTGGTCACGCCGACCTTCACCGATAACGCCGCACTGCTCGACTACCTGCGCGATCTGCATCAATTCGTCTACCGGCGCATTGGCGAGGAGCTGTTATGGGCCAGCTCGATGCCCTGCGAATTGCGCAGCGATGAGGACGTGCCGATCGCCCGCTACGGGCCGTCGCACCAGGGGCGCGTGAAGTTCATCTACCGTCACGGGCTCAAAGTGCGCTACGGCGGCATGATGCAGGCGATCTCCGGCGTGCATTTTAATTACTCGGTGCCCGCGGCGTTCTGGCCGATGTTTGCGGAGATCTGCCAGAGCCATAACGCCGAGCAGGAGTTCCGCTCGGCGCGCTATTTCGATTTGCTGCGCAATTACCGCCGGCACGGCTGGATCGTATCGTATCTGTTTGGCGCCACCCCGGCCCTGTGCCGCTCGTTTCTGCGCGATCGCCCCGACCACGGACTCGAGAGGCTCGGCGCCGAGACGCTGATCGGACCGTATGCCACGTCGTTGCGCATGAGCGATCTGGGCTATCGCAACCGCAGCCAGAGCGCGGTCGCGGTCTCGGTCAACAGCCTGGAAGAGTATCTGCGCGATCTGCGCCGCGCGATCAAAACCCCGCATCCGCCGTTCGCTGCCCTGGGCGTGAAGGCCGGCGGCGAATACCAGCAGCTGTCCGCCAATGCGCTGCAGATCGAGAACGAGTATTACAGCTATGTGCGCCCGAAGCACACGTTGCGGGCGGGTGAGCGCACAGCGCATGCGCTGGCGCGAGCCGGCGTTGAATACGTAGAGGTGCGAGCGCTCGATAACAGCGCCTTCGACCCGGTCGGCGTGAATCTGCGCAAGCTGTATTTCCTCGAGGCCCTGCTGATAGTGCTGCTGTTCAAGGACAGCCCGCCGATCGGCACCGACGAGGAGGAAGAGATCGAGCGCAATCATCTGCTGGTGGCGCGACGCGGCCGCGAGCCGGGGCTCACACTCGAGCGCGACCGGCGGCGCATTGCGCTGCACAGCTGGGCCACGGAGCTGCTCGATTCGATGCAGGGAATCTGCGAGCTGCTGGATGCTTCGCATCCGGGCCGGCCCTACAGCTTCGCGCTGCGCGAGCAGGGGCTCAAGCTCACGGATGTCGAGCACACGCCCTCGGCGCGGCTATTGCGAGAACTGCGCGAACACGGCGAGAGCTTCGAGGCCCTCGCATTGCGCTACTCGCGCGCGCACAAGGAATACTGTCTGGACGCGGTGCCGATCGAGCTGGTGCGCGAGCGCGAGTTCGAGCAGGAAGTCGAGCAATCATTGGACGAAGCCGCGGCGGTGGAGGCGGCGCGCCAGGGCAGCTTCGAGGACTATCTGGCCGCTTATCTGGCAGACTAGAATTCGATCGCGCGTCGCATGCGAGGCCCTTAAGTGCTCACCAGGATTCGCCGGCTGCTGATCGCCAATCGCAGCGAGATCGCAATCCGGGTCATGCGGGCGGCGAACGAGCTGGGCATCGGCACGGTCGCCATCTATTCGCAGGAAGATCGCTTTGGTCTGCACCGAACCAAAGCCGACGAGGCCTATCTGGTCGGCGAAGGCAAGGGGGCGATCGAGGCCTATCTCGATATCCCGGAAATCCTGCGCATAGCGCGCGAAAGCAACGTCGATGCGATCCATCCGGGCTATGGCTTTCTGTCCGAAAACCCGGAATTTGCGCAGCAATGCGCGGCCGCCGGCATCATTTTCGTCGGCCCGAGCGCGGCCAGCATGCGGGAGCTGGGCAACAAGATCGCGGCGCGTAATCTGGCCATAGCCGCGGGCGTGCCCGTCATGCCGGCGACCCCGCCACTGCCGTTGAATCTCACCGAATGCGCGCGCTTGGCGCACCAGGTCGGCTACCCGGTCATGCTCAAGGCGAGCTGGGGCGGGGGCGGACGCGGCATGCGCGTGATCGAGAGCGATGCCCAGCTCGCCGAACTGCTGCCGGTGGCGCGACGCGAGGCCAAAGCAGCCTTCGGCAACGATGAGCTGTACCTGGAGAAGCTCGTGCGTCGCGCGCGTCACGTCGAGGTGCAGATCCTGGGCGATGCGCATGGCAATCTGGTGCATCTGTACGAGCGCGACTGCACGGTGCAGCGGCGCAATCAGAAAGTTGTCGAGCGCGCGCCGGCCACTTTTCTCAGCGACGCCGAGCGCGCCACGCTGTGCGAGCTGGCACTGCGAATCGGTCGCGCCGCGCACTACTGCAACGCCGGTACGGTCGAATTCCTGCAGGATGCCGACAGCGGCGCCTTGTATTTCATCGAGGTCAACCCGCGCATCCAGGTCGAACACACGGTGACCGAGTGCGCGACCGGCATCGACCTGGTCAAGGCGCAGCTTCGCATCGCTGACGGTGAGCGCATCGGTGAGCCGGGCTGCTATGTGCCGCCGCAGAGCCAGATTCGCCTGAGCGCGCACGCCCTGCAGTGCCGGATCACGACCGAGGATCCATACGACAATTTCATTCCCGACTACGGCCGCATTACCGCCTATCGCAGCCCGGCCGGCTTCGGCGTGCGACTAGACGCGGGCACGGCCTACGCCGGCGCCGTGATCACGCGCTCCTACGATTCGCTGTTGGTCAAGGTCACGACCTGGGCCGCGACGCCCGAGGAGGCGATCGCGCGCATGCACCGGGCACTGTGGGAGTTTCGTGTGCGCGGGGTCGCGACCAACCTGCGCTTCCTGGATCAGATCATCACGCATCCTCGCTTCGCGCACGGGCAATACACCACCCGCTTCATCGACGAGACCCCGGAGCTGTACTCCTCGCCCGAACGGCGCGACCGCGCCACGCGCATCCTGACCTACCTGGCCGACACCGTCGTCAACGGCAACACCGAAGTGCTCGGCCGGCCGCGACCCGAGCGGCCCACGCCGGTGCGTGCGCCGCGCCTGCCTGCCGAGCTCCTCGCCGCCGGGGCCCCGCCGAGCGGCTGCAAGCAGCGGCTCGCTGAGCTCGGACCCGAACGCTTCGCGCAATGGATGTGCACTCAGCAGCGTGTGCTGTTGACCGACACGACCATGCGCGATGCGCATCAATCGCTGCTCGCCACGCGCATGCGCACGATCGATATGGCGGCCGTTGCACCCGCCTATGCGGCGTTGCTGCCGCAGTTGTTCTCGGTGGAATGCTGGGGCGGCGCGACCTTCGATGTGGCGATGCGCTTTCTGAAAGAGGATCCCTGGGAGCGCCTCGCAAAATTACGCGAAGCGATGCCGAACCTGCTGCTGCAGATGCTGCTGCGTTCGGCCAATGCGGTCGGCTACACCAACTATCCGGACAACGTGGTGCGCTACTTCGTGCAGCAGGCCGCCGCCAGCGGCATCGATGTGTTCCGGATCTTCGATTCGCTCAACTGGGTCGAAAACATGCGCGTGGCGATCGACGCCGTGTGCGAGAGCGGTCGGCTGTGCGAGGCCGCGATCTGCTACAGCGGCAATTTGAGCAGTCCGCGCGAACGCAAGTACACGCTGGATTACTACCTTGGAATCGCACGCGAGCTCAAAGCCGCCGGTACGCACATACTGGGCATCAAGGACATGGCGGGCCTGTGCCAGCCGCGCGCGGCCTATGATCTGGTCAAGGCGCTCAAGGACGAGACCGGGCTGCCATTGCATTTTCACACGCACGACACCAGTGGCATTGGCGCCGCGAGTGTCTTTGCGGCCATCGCTGCTGGCGCCGACGCGGTCGATGCGGCGATGGACTCCATGAGCGGCCTGACCTCGCAGCCCAATCTCGGCTCGATCGCCGAGGCACTGCGCTACGGCGCGCGCGATCCGGGGCTGGACACCGATCACATCCGCACGATCTCGCACTACTGGGCGCAGGTGCGCAAGAACTATGTCGCGTTCGAGGCGGACGTTCGTGCCGGCGCCTCGGAGGTCTACGTGCACGGTATGCCCGGCGGGCAGTACACCAATCTGCGCGAGCAGGCCCGTTCGCTCGGCATCGACGAGGCGCGCTGGCCGGAGGTAGCGCGCGCCTACGCCGAGGTCAACGAGATGCTCGGCGACATCGTCAAGGTGACACCGACCTCGAAGGTCGTCGGCGACATGGCTCTGCTCATGGTCACTGCCGGCCTGAGCAGGGCCGCGGTGCTCGATCCGGACACCGAGATCTCCTTTCCCGAATCCATGGTGCAGTATTTTCACGGCGATATCGGTCAACCCTATGGTGGGTTCCCCGAAGCGCTGCAACGCAAGGTGCTCAAGGGCGTAGCGCCGCGCGAGCAGCGTCCCGGCGCGGAATTGCCGGACGCAGATCTGGAGTCACTGCGCCTCGAGGCGAGCACGCGCGCCGCACACCCGGTCACCGATCAGCAGTTCGCGTCCTATCTGATGTATCCGAAGGTTTTCACCGATTACGCAGCCGACCGGCGTCGCTACAGCGACGTGGCCATTTTGCCGACACCGGTATTTTTCTACGGCATGAGACCCGGACAGGAGGTCAGCATCGATCTGGAGCGCGGCAAGATGCTGATCGTGCGCTACGTGACGCAGGGCGAGCCACTCGAGGACGGCACGCGCACGGTGTTCTTCGAGCTCAATGGCCAGCCGCGATCGGTACGCGTGAGCGACCGCAGCCAGAAGCCCAAGCGTCCACCGCAGCGCAAGGTCGATGCCGGCAATCTGCACCACGTCGGCGCGCCCATGCCGGGCACCGTAGCGAGCATCGCGGTCAGTGTGGGACAACGCGTTGCTCGCGGTGATGTGGTCGCGACGCTCGAAGCGATGAAGATGGAGGCTGCGGTACGGGCGGAAATCGATGGCGAGGTAGCCGAGGTGCTGGTACAGCCGGGCATGCAGGTGGACCCCAAAGACCTCATGATCGTGCTGGCCTAGCGTTACAAACGCGCGTCGCGATGCTGACTGCCCCGAAATGGTGCTAAATTCGGCCGGCTCGAGTCGCTAACGGCAGCTTTTTGCCACTTACTGCCATGGCACGAAAGGTGCACCCGGCACTGGGCCGAGAGCACAAGAACGGAGGCGAAAGTCTCGCATGAAACTCGTTACCGCGATCATCAAGCCTTTCAAACTCGATGACGTACGGGCAGCCCTATCCGACATCGGGGTGTCAGGCATGACCGTCACCGAGGTCAAGGGCTTCGGCCGCCAGCGCGGCCACACCGAGCTGTATCGAGGCGCGGAATACGTCGTGGATTTCGTGCCCAAGACGCGCGTGGAAGTTGCGGTTCGCTCCGATCTGGTCGATCAGGTTGTGGAGGCCGTGCTCAAGGCTGCCAAGACCGGCAAGGTCGGCGATGGCAAGATCTTCATCACACAGATCGACCGGGTGATCCGCATACGTACCGGCGAGACCGATAACGCCGCGCTCTAAAGCCCGGGGGCCGGTGCATGCAGACCGAACTGTCCCACGCCATCGTGTTTCGTGAGCACGGCGGGGCCGAAGTGCTGCAATGGGAGCCGCAGCGCTTGCCGCCGCCAGGGCGCGGGGAAGTGCAACTGCGCCACACCGCGGTCGGCGTCAATTTCATCGATATCTATGATCGCAGCGGCTTGTATGCGCGGCCGCTGCCCGAAACGCCAGGACGCGAGGCGGCCGGCGTCATCGTTGCGCTCGGGCGCGGTGTGCGTGGCTTGAGGCTCGGGCAGCGTGTGGCCTACGTGAGCGCGAGTAGCGGCGCCTATTGCGAGCGGCGCAACATTGCCGCCGCGCGACTGGTCCGACTGCCGGCCGCAATCAGCGACGAGCAGGGCGCCGCGCTCATGCTCAAAGGCCTGACGGCCGAGTTCCTGTTGCGCCGAGCCTATCGGGTACGCCCCGGCGAATATGTGCTCATCCACGCCGCGGCCGGTGGCGTCGGCTCGCTGCTCACGCAGTGGGCGCGTGCGCTCGGCGCGCGTGTCATGGGCATCGTCGGCAGCGAGGCCAAGCTCGAGCGCGCGCGGCGCCAGGGATGCCAGCGCGTGTTCGTGGCCGGACGCGATGATATCGTCGCCTCGGTGCGCAGCTATACGCGCGGCCGCATGGCTGATGTCGTCTACGATTCAGTCGGCAAGGATACGTTCTTCGAGTCGCTCGCTTGTGTGCGCCGCCGCGGCATGATGGTCAGTTTCGGCAATGCCTCGGGGCCGGCGCCGGCGATTGCGCCGCTGGAGCTCGCGCGCAGGGGTTCACTGTTTCTGACGCGTCCAATGCTCTTTGATTACATCGCCACGCACGAGGAGCTCGAGCGCGCCGCGCGCGCACTGTTCGCCTGTGTGCGCGCGGGGAAATTGCGTGTGGCCATCGGTCAGCGCTACCCGCTGGCCGAGGCGGCCCAGGCCCATCGCGATCTCGAGACGCGGCGCACCGTGGGCGCCTCGGTGCTCATTCCCAGCTCGGACTGACTGCTCACGCTTGCGCGAGGTGCGCGACTACTCCACCAGTCGCAGTGCGCGTTGACTGCGAGTCATGCCCAATGCACCGCTGCGCACGACCTCGATGAGCTCGGCGTGCTTGGCCAGCTCGAGAATGAAGCCGCTGATTTCCGCTTCGCTGCCGAGCAGCTCGACGATGAAGCATTCGCTGGCCGGATCGAGCACCCGGCCGCCGGTACGGATCACGTAGCCACGCACGGTGTCACGGCGAGCGGCGTCCATACTCAATTTGAGTAGTACCAGCTCACGCTCGATGTGTTCGCCGCGCGTCATGTCCTCGACGCTGACCACGTCGATGAGCTTGTTGAGCTGGTTGGTGATCTGCAGCATCACCGCCTCCGAGCCGCTGGTCACCAGCGTCAGGCGCGAGACCGTCGGATCGTCGGTCGGTGCGACCGCGAGCGACTCGATGTTATAGCCGCGGCTGGAGAACATACCGGCCACGCGCGCGAGTGCGCCAGCCTCGTTCTGCAGCAGTATGCCGATGATGTGTCGCATAGGGGCAGAATAGCCAATTGCAGGCCGCGTCGGCCATAATCGATGCATGACTGAAGGCGCGAAATTGGTGCGTCCGCAGGCCCATCCGCTGGCCGGCAAGGCCATGTCCGGGGCCGAGATCGTCGTGCAGGTCATTGCCGATGAGGGCACGGGCGCGATATTTGGCTACAGCGGTGGCGCCATTCTGCCCACCTACGATGCCGTGTTCACGTTCAATGCGGAACGCAAGCTCAGCGGCGGCAACCAGGTGCCATTGATCGTCCCCGCGAACGAGCAGGGCGCGGGCTTCATGGCTGCAGGCTACGCGCGCGCGAGCGGTCGCGTCGGCGTGTGTCTCGTGACCTCCGGTCCAGGGGCCACCAATACGGTCACGCCGGTGCGCGACTGCATGGCCGACTCGGTCCCGATCGTGGTGATCTGCGGCCAGGTGGCAACACCCGCCATCGGTACGGATGCATTCCAGGAAGCCCCGGTGGCTTCACTCATGGGCTCGATCGCCAAACATGTGTTTCTGGTCACTGATCCGCAGCGCCTGGAGGCCACGGTGCGCACGGCCTTCGAGATCGCGCGCACCGGGCGCCCCGGTCCGGTCGTGATCGATCTGCCCAAGGATGTGCAGACCGCGGCGCTCGCGTTTCGGGGCGAGGGCGAGCTCGCGATACCCGGCTACCGGCAGCGCCTGCGCGAAATCATGACGAGCGCGCTGTCCGAGGCACAGGCGGCGAGCTTCTTCCAGATACTCGCGCAATCGCAGCGGCCGCTCATCTATGCCGGCGGCGGGGTGATCAACGGCGATGCGGCCGGCGCCTTGGGCGAATTTGCGCAGCAGTTCGGCATTCCCATCGTGACGACGCTCATGGGCATCGGTGCGATCGACACCACGCACCCGTTGTCGATGCGAATGCTTGGCATGCATGGGGCGGCATTCGCCAACTATGCGGTGGAGGACTGCGATTTCCTGATCGCCGTCGGCGCGCGTTTCGACGATCGCGTGGCTGGGGATCCGAAGAAATTTGCGCGCAATGCGCGCCGAATTGCGCATCTGGATATAGACCGGGCCGAGATCAACAAGGTCAAGAACGCGCAATGGAGCCACGTCGGACTGCTGCCCGAAGCGCTGCGCTCGCTCACTGCCTGGGGCACGCGGCTGCCATCGCGGCCTGATTTTGCGCCCTGGCGGCGCCACCTGAGCGAGCTGCGCAGCGCTCATGCGATGAACTACGATCGCGACAGCGAGCTGGTGCAGCCGCACTATGTGATCGAGCAGATCAATCGGCACACGGGTGGCGAGGCGATCATCAGCACCGGTGTCGGCCAGCATCAGATGTGGGCGGCGCAACTGTTCGATTTTCGCTCGCCCCGACAATGGCTGACATCCGGCAGCATGGGCACCATGGGCTTTGGCCTGCCCGCGGCCATCGGCGCGCAGATCGCGCGCCCGGGGCGGCTGGTCATCGACTTCGATGGCGATGCGAGCATCCGCATGAACATCGGCGAGCTCGAGACCGTGACCACCTACGATCTGCCGATCAAGATCGTCGTGCTGAATAATTTCGGCGACGGCATGGTCAAGCAGTGGCAGAAGCTGTTCTTCAAGGGTCGGCTCTCGGGCAGTGATAAGTCGCTGCACAAAAAGGACTTCGTGCGCGCTGCGAGCGCCGACGGCTTTCAGTGGGCACGACGACTGGATCGCAAGCAGGATGTGCCGCCGATGATCGCGGAGTTCCTCGGCTTCAAGGGCCCCGCGTTCCTCGAGGTCATCATCGATCCGGATGCCGGCGTCTATCCGATGGTCGGTCCCGGACTCGGCTATGACGCCATGATCACTGGCGATCACATCGCCGCGCGAGCGCAGGGCAGCGCTCCCGGGGAGATCGACCCCTCCGGCATGTTCTAGGCCGCCCTGCAGGCCACCCCCGGCGCTGAGGCCCTACGGGGCCATATTATGTCGCATGCGCAGAGCCGCAATGGCGCCGGCATAAGATTCTCATCGGTCGCGGAAGTTGGGGAATAGGTCGCAGGGCTGCGCATCGGCTTGATGAATAATCGCCACAGGATGACGAAAAACCGACGTGCCACATTGTCAGCGCCGCTGGAGCCGCGCGTGCGCCGCGCCTACTTCGACTGCCGTTATGGGCAGTTGCATGTGCATTATGCGCTGCCGGCGGGCGGCGGCTTCGATGAGGCGACGACACTGCTGTGTATTGCCGGAGCGCCGGGCTCGGGACGATTCTTCGGCCCGCTGCTGCTGCCGCTTGGGCGCGACCGCTCGGTCTATGCGCCCGATCTGCCCGGATGCGGCGAGTCGGACGGTGCTCCGGCGTCCTACACGCCGGTCGAGCTGGCCGAAGCGCTCGGAGACTTTCTGGACTCTATGCACCTGTCGCACTTCGACGTTCTCGCGCATGATAGCGGTGTCGCCATTGCGGCGGCGCTATTGCAGCAACGGCACGCGCAGGTCGGCCGAGTGGTGCTATCGCCCGATACCGAAGCAGTCCGCGCCGTGGGCCGCGGCCTGCGCCAGCGACTGCTCGTGATCGACCTGCGATCCGCCGATCAGCGCTATGAGACCGACGCGCAAACCGAGCACGAGGCAGCACGGTTGCGCGATTTTCTCGAGCTTGCCTAGCAACCGCGTGCTGAAAATACCCCAATGAATACATCGCTCAACAATCCCTCCCCGATAGATCTGGAGGAAACCGCGGAACTGCCGCAATTGCCGGCCAGTGCGCTCGGCGCAACGACCGAGGAGCTCTCCGCCACGGATACCTGGAAGGCACCTGCAGGCGCCAAGCCGCGTGTGCCCGAGCACATCCCAAGCCTCTCGCCGCGAACGCGCGAGAGCGCAGCGCCCGCCGCGCGTGTGCCGCCCGAGGAACAGATTCGGCGCGAGGCTGAGATCGGTGCGTTGCGCTCCGATCTGGCCTCCGTGAATGAAAGTCGCAGCCAGCTCGAGCATGACCTGGGCAATCTTGGCGGTCAGTTGCGCGAGCTGGAGCAATTGCTCAATCGCAAAAGCGAGGAGCTCTCGGTGTTCGAGCGCGAGGTCGGTATTCGCGACCGGCGCATCGCCGAGCTCGAAGCGCGCGCCGCGCAGCTCGATGCGACGCTGGCCACGATGGGGGCCGATGGGGCGTTTGTACGCGACGAATTGCAGGCTGCGCGCACGGATGCTGAGGGCGCGCATGCGCGACACACGGCATTGGCGAGCGAGATGCTGGCGCTGAAGGCCACGCACGCGGCAGTGTGCCAGCGTGCGCAGGCGGCCGAGCTGGATCTGGCGCAATGGCGAACTCGCGGCGAGCGCTATCGGGAGGCCTTGCAGAGCATGGAAGGCCGACGCGAGCTCTACGACGGCATGCTCGCCGAGCGCGAGGCGCGCATTGCCGAAGTGGAACGCGAGCTCACCGAGCGCGGCCGCAAGAGCGGCGCCCGCGAAGAAGAATTGCAGGCCACGCTGCGTACGGAATCGGAGCGCGTACGCACGCTGGATGCCGAACGCAGTCGCCTCGAGGCGGTCGCGGCCACGGCGCGCGAGCGCATTGCGGCGCTCGAGACCGAAACTCGGCTGCAGGAGAGCACGCTGCGCGAGCTGCGCACACAGAGCGGCGAGCGCGCCGAGGAGCAGTCGGTTGCTCTGCGCAGCGAGAAGGAACGCAATGCCGAACTCGACGCCGCGCGCACGCGCGCCGACAGCGCCGCGGCCACGGCACGCGAGCGCATCGCGGCGCTGGAAGCCGAGACCCGGCTCAAAGAAGATAGCCTGCGCGAGCTGCGCGCACAGTCGCTCGCGCGCCAGGAGGAGCTCAGCGCGACGCTGCGCCTTGCGCAGGAACGCAACACCGAGCTCGATGCCGCGCGCACCCGTGCCGACGGCAGCGCAGCCACGGCGCGCGAGCGCATTGCGGCGCTTGAGGCTCAGACACGGCTGCAGGAGGAGAGCCTGCGCGAGCTGCGCACGCAATCCCTCGCGCGCGAAGAGGAGCTCAGCGCGGCGCTGCGCCTTGAGCAGGAGCGTTACGCCGAGCTGGATGCCGCGCGTACCCGCGCCGACGGCAGCGCAGCCACCGCACGCGAACGCATCGCCGCGCTTGAAGCCGAGGTGCGCCAGCAGCAGGAGAGCGCAGCCGAGCTGCGCAAGCAGCTCAACGCGGTGCGCGATTCGCTCGCGCAGCGCAACGCGCTGATCGAGCGCGTCGAGGCCGAGGCCGCGAGCAGTGTCGCGATGCTCGGCAATATTCACCACAATCTCGAGCACCTCAACGACGCCGACGAGCTGGTGCATCTGCTGGTGCGCACCGAAGGCGATACCGGCATCGTGCACCTACTGGGACGGCGCACGACTATCGGCCGCACGCCGGATAACGACATGCGCATCGATATGGACTTCATCAGCCGCCACCACGCCGTGGTATTGCGCGCCGGCGCCACCACGATCATCGAGGATCTCAACAGCACCAACGGCACCTACATCAACGGCGTGCGCGTGACCCGGCGCGCGCTCAAGAATGGCGACCTGGTGACTCTGGGCAAGACCGAGTTTCGCTTCACGATCAATCCGCCCGCGTAACTGACGCGGGGCTGCGCGCGCAGCGTCTTATGGCTTAAGCTTCGCCTGGCCATGAGCGACGATTACCTGCAGCGCATACTCAAAGCGCGCGTCTACGATATCGCGATCCAATCCCCACTCGATCCGGCGCCGCGCCTGTCGCGCCGGCTTGGCAACAGTGTGCTGCTCAAGCGCGAAGACCTGCAGCCGGTGTTCTCTTTTAAATTGCGCGGGGCCTACAACAAGATCGCCCATTTGTCGGCGGCGATCGCCGCACGCGGGGTGATCTGTGCCTCGGCCGGCAATCACGCGCAGGGAGTCGCGCTGGCGGCGCGCCACCGCGCCGTGCCGGCGGTGATCGTGATGCCGCAGACCACGCCGGCGATCAAGGTGGAAGCGGTGATCGAGCTCGGCGGCGAAGTCATTCTGTACGGCGATATCTACGACAGCGCTTACGAGCACGCCCTGGAGCTGGCGCGCGAACGGCACCTGGTGTTCGTGCATCCGTTCGACGATCCGGACGTCATTGCGGGTCAAGGCACCATCGGCATGGAGATCGTGCGCCAGAGCGCCGGGGAATTCGACGCCGTGTTCGTGCCGGTCGGCGGCGGCGGCCTGATCGCCGGGGTTGCCGCGTTCATCAAGCCGCTCTACCCGCGCGCGAAGATCATCGGTGTGCAGCCAGAGGACGCGGCGGCGATGTACGAGTCGGTGCGCGCCGGCAAGCGCGTCACGCTCGATCGCGTCGGCCTGTTCGCCGACGGCGTGGCCGTGCGCAAGGTGGGCGAGGAGACATTCGCGCTGGTGCGTCGGTACGTCGATGAGATCTTATTGGTCAACAACGATGAGATCTGCGCTGCAATCCAGGACATCTTCGAAGATACGCGCTCCATATCCGAGCCCGCCGGCGCGCTGGCGGTCGCGGGTCTGAAGCGCTACGTCGCGCGCAGCGGCGCGCACGAGCAGCGCCTCATTGCGATCAACTGCGGCGCCAATATGAATTTCGATCGCCTGCGGCACGTGGCTGAGCGCGCCGAGCTCGGCGCGGAACGCGAGGCGCTGCTGGCGGTGGAGATTCCGGAACGACCGGGGAGCTTTCTGCAGTTTTGCGATGCGCTCGGGCAACGCAGTATCACCGAGTTCAACTACCGCTCTCAGGGCGGCGCGGTGGCGCGCATCTTCGTGGGCTTCGGGCTCAGCGGCGGGCAGCACGAGCGCGAGGCGGTGATCGCGCAACTTCGCGCCGCGGGCTATCCGGTCACCGACATGAGCGGCAATGAGATGGCGAAATTGCACGTGCGCTACATGATCGGCGGCCATGCGCGCACCGGCTCCGAGGGCGTCAATGAGCTCTTATATCGGTTCGAATTTCCGGAACGTCCAGGCGCGTTGCTGCGCTTTTTGCAATCGATTGGCAGTGCGTGGAATATCAGTCTGTTTCATTACCGCAATCATGGTTCCGATTACGGCCGCGTCCTGGCGGGCATCGAAGTACCCAAGGCCGAACGCGAGAACTTTCTGCTGCACCTGAACGATCTGCATTATCCCTATACGGACGAGACTGCCAACGCGGCCTATCGCATGTTCCTAGCGGTCTGATGGGAGTGCCGCGCGTGGCGCGCTTCCCGGGACTCGCGGTACTGCGGCACCCTCAGTTTGCACGCTTCGCGCTGTGCCGCTTCCTGACGACATTGAGCTGGCAGATGCTCGGCGTCGCGTTGGCCTGGCAGGTGTATGCGCTCACGCATGACGCGCTGGCGCTGGGCTTCGTAGGTCTGAGCGAATTCGTGCCGTTCGTGTGCCTGGTCATGTGGGGCGGTCATGTCGCCGACCACGCGGATCGCCGCGACGTCCTGATAGTCGCCTGGGCGGTGGCGGGGCTATGTATCGGCGCGCTGCTCGGCTACACACTCGAGGGGGGTCGGGCGGTGTGGCCGATCTACGCGGCCATCGGCACGTTTGGCGCCGGCCGCGCATTCTGGGCGCCGGCGCTGCAGGCGATCGTGCCGGGCCTGGTGCCGCGCGAGGAGTTTCCGCGCGCCCTGGCATTCAATTCGAGCCTGTTCCAGACGGCCGCGATCGCCGGCCCGGCGCTCGGCGGCGTGTTGTTTGTGTTCGGTGTCACCACCGTGTTCGCTCTGTGCCTGGCGTTGTTCGTACTGTCTGCGCTGTTGGTGTTCTCGATCGGACCGCATCGGCCGCGAGCCGACGCGCCGGGCTCGCCGCTGCCTTCCGGACGCGCACTGCTCGAAGGCCTGCGCTACGTGCTGCATCAGCGCGTCGTGCTCGGGGTCATATCACTCGATCTGTTCGCGGTGCTGTTTGGCGGTGCCACCGCCCTGCTGCCCATTTATGCCGCTGACGTACTACATATCGGGCCCGAGGGGCTCGGACTGTTGCGCGCGGCCCCAGGCGTGGGCGCCGCAATCACTGCGACATTGCTGGCGCTGCGCCCGATCTATCGACATGCCGGCGCCTGCATGTTCGCCGGGGTTGGCGCGTTCGGCGTCTGTACGCTCGTGTTCGGACTGTCGCGCAGTGTCGTGCTCTCGCTCGCCGCATTGTTCGTGCTCGGCAGCGGCGACATGCTCAGCGTCTATGTTCGCGGCATCCTGGTGCAGCTCAATACGCCCGATGCGATTCGCGGCCGCGTCAGCGCGATCAACTCGATGTTCATCGGCACGTCCAACGAGCTGGGTGAATTCGAGTCGGGCGTCACGGCACGCTGGTTCGGCGCGGTGCGCGCCGTGCTGCTCGGCGGAGTGCTGACGCTGGCTGTAGTGGGCGGCTGGATGGGGCTGTTCCCCGAGTTGCGACGCCTCGATCGTTTACATTAGTACTGTATGTATGTACAGTCACGGTCATGGATCCGGCGAAGTCTACCGATGCCGAACACCCTGGCGGGCGCATTGCCTACGATGGTCGCGGCGCGCTGAGCAATCCGGCGCCGCGCTTCCGCAAACAGCACAGCGAGACGGTACAGGATGGCTGGTACCAGGAGCAGATCGAACCCTCGATCGCGACCCAGGTACGACCCGAGCCGGCGCGCTCGATCATTGCCCACAACGACTCGCCCGACATTCCATTCGAGCAGTCGATCAACCCCTATCGCGGCTGTGAGCATGGCTGCATCTACTGCTATGCGCGTCCGTCCCACGCGTACATGGATCTGTCTCCGGGCATCGATTTTGAGACCAAGATCTTCTACAAGCATGATGCCGCGCGTCTGCTCGAGCAAGAGCTCAGTCACCCCGCATATGTCGTCAAGCCCATCACGATCGGCGCCAACACCGATCCTTACCAGCCGCTCGAGCGCGAACTGCGGGTGACGCGCTCATTGCTCGAAGTGCTCGAGCGCACGCGCCATCCGGTGAGCTTGATCAGCAAGGGCACGATGATCCTGCGCGATCTGGACTTACTCGTGAGCCTGGCCCGGGACGGGCTCGTCAACGTCTTCATCAGCGTCACGACGCTCGACCCGGAACTCAAGCGCACGCTCGAGCCGCGCGCGGCCTCACCGGCGGCGCGCTTGCGGGTGGTGCGCGAGCTCGCGGCGAGCGGTATCCCGACCGGCGTACTCGTCGCCCCGATTATCCCCGCGGTTAACGATTCAGAGATCGAGCGCATCCTCGCCGCGATCGCCGCGGCCGGTGCGATCCGCGCCGGCTATGTACTGCTGCGCTTGCCGCACGAGCTCAAGGCACTGTTTCGCCAATGGCTCGATCAGCACCTGCCTGAGCGTGCCGAGCACGTGATGGCGCTGATTCGCGCGGCGCGCAACGGCCGCGAGAACGACCCGAATTTCGGCAGCCGGATGCGCGGCAGCGGGCCGTGGGCGCAGCTGCTGCACGACCGATTCGCGCTCGCCTGCAAGCGCCACGGGTTGTCCACAGATCGCCAGCGTCCACTGCCGGTACACCATTTCAGGCGACCGGAGCGTAGCGGACAGTTGACTCTGGAACTGTAGGGCTGCGCATCGGGCGGCGCGCCGCGTTAGGATCGGCCACATGGTCGATGGGGCGAGAATTGCGTTGGTAGCCGGCGGCAGCGGCCTCGTCGGCATGCGCCTGTTGCCGCTGCTGCTCAACGCCAGTGAGTACACGCGCGTGCACGCGCTCTCGCGCCGGCCTCTGATCCTCGATCATCCTCGTCTGGCCAACCGTGTCGTGCGCTTTGAGGAGCCGCTCGAGGCACAGCTCACCGGCTTGCAATGCCAGGATGCATTCTGCTGTCTGGGCACGACCCGGCTCGCTGCCGGCAGCAAGAGTGCTTTTCGCGAGATCGATTTTGATCTGGTCGTGCGCTTCGCCCGCTTTGCGCTCGGCGCGGGGGCCGAGCGGCTGGTGTTCATCTCCTCCGTAGGCGCCGATCCGGGCTCGAGAAATTTCTACTTGCGCGTCAAGGGCGAGACCGAGCAGGCGCTCGAGGCACTGCGCTTTCGTGCGCTGGACATCCTCGCACCCTCGGTATTGCTCGGTACGCGGCGCATCGCGCGCCCGCTCGAATTGGCCGCGCAAGTGGCCATGTGGATCCTGAACCCGCTCATTCTCGGGCGGTGGAGCGCCTATCGCGCGATTGCGGCCGATACGGTGGCGGCGGCCATGCTCGGCGTCGCGCGTACCGGCCGGCGTGGTGTGAATCGCTATAGCTACAGCGGCATTCGCGCGCTCGCCGCAGCCTCGACGCGCAACAGCGCACGACTGTGACGCAGTCGACACTCGTAGCGGCGCCTTTTATAAGAATCAGGGCCTGCGCACTCCACCGCGCCGACGTCTTGCCAGTAAATTTATCGCTGCTCAGAGCTTCCGCGCTTGCGCCCGCGGACCAGGCAGTCAACAGGCAATGCATACAGGCCGGGTTTCATTTCATTCGATGCGCTGGCGCATGGCCGCGACGATCGCGCTGGTCGTGCTCATGGCACTGTCTGCGGCCGGCTGGATCGCCGTGCGCACGATCGCCTCGGATCGCGATGCGCAGCTGAGCGAACGCATCAACGGCGTGGCGAGCGGCTTTGCGCGGGAACTGTTGTCGCGGCTGCAGATGGCCACCGCGATGGTGCAGTATCTCGCGGCCCCAGATGCCGGCGCGGCTGACGCGGTGCTGCGCCAGCGGGTGCTGGCATCGGATACTTTTGGCAGCGTCTTCTTCCTGCCCTGGCAGACTCGCTTCACCGATGCCGATGTCGAAGCCGATGATGCGGCGACGGCCAATCTGCCGAGCTTCGGCCCGTCGGACCGCCAGGCCCTGATCGGCGGACAAAGTCTGCTCAAGACAGTCGCCTCGGCGAGCGGCGGTTTGAGCGTCTACGTGGCGCACATCGTCAGCAGCGCGGGCACACGGCAGATCGCGTTGTTTGAGCTCTCGCCCAGCTGGCTCTGGCAGGGCGCGCAGCGTAGGCCCAATCAGCCTGCGATTGCCGTGCTCGATATGGCGGGGCGCGTGCTGTATCGGCCCGTCGAGATCCCGTCCGAACAGCTGCGCAGTCTCGCGCGCGCTGAGTTCCAGCCGCTCAAGGCATTGGAGCCGGTGCAGCGCGACTGGCAGCAGGATGGCAGCGCCTGGCACAGCGCGCTCGTGCAACTGGATTTCACCGGGGCAACGCGTCTGCGCGCCATGCCCTGGAACGTCGTGAGCTACGCGCGGCTGAGCGATCCGCAACTCCTGCTGCATTCATTCGTGCGCATCATTGCGCCGATGCTGCTGCTCGTGGGGCTGTGCACGGCGCTGGCGGCCAGCTACCTGGGCCGATGCTGGGAACCGGTGCTCTCGCGCCTGCATGCCGCGCTGGCCGCTTTAGAGGAGCTGCGATTTCAACGTGTCGACACCGAAGGTGCGACCGATGCGCCGCGCCGCATAGCGCAGCGCTATAACCTGGCACTATCGGCGGTCGAGCAACGCTTCGGCGCGCAGGTGCGCCTCGCGCAGATCGATCGGCTACTGCTCGAGTCGATGGAGCTTGAACAGTCGCTCGATGCGATGCTGCCGCGGGTTTGCGCCGTGACCGGAGCACACGTAGCCGTCGTGGTGCTGATCGATCGCGACGCGCCGGGCTATGCGCGCTCTTTCGTCGGCGGCGCCGACGGCGCCGACTTTCCGGTCACGCGTATCAACGTCGATCAGGACGTCCTGGCAAGCCTGGTCGCGCAGCCTGACGGCATCAGCGTGAGCCGCGAGGATTCGGATCGCTACAGCTTCCTCGCGCCACTGCAATCGCTGGAGGCCGCGCAATTCAGTCTCTGGCCGATCATCGTGGGTGAGGGCATTGCCGCCATCCTGGCGGTGGGTTCGCGTCATCCGGCGCCGCTGTCGGAGCGCCACCTCGGCTACGGCGCGCAGTGCGCCGAACGACTGAAGATCGCGCTGTCCAATCTCGCGCGCGATGAGCAGCTTTATCGACAGGCGCACTTCGATTCGCTGACCTCGCTGCCGAACCGGCTGCTGTTCCGCGACCGCCTGTCGCAGGAGCTGGCCAGCTGCGCCAACGGAGCGCAGCGTGGCGCCGTGCTGTATGTGGATCTGGATCACTTCAAGAAGGTCAACGACTCGGTCGGGCATGGCGCGGGCGATCAGCTGCTCACGATCGTCGCGCAGCGCCTGCGCTCCTGCGTCAAGGACGGCGACACCGTGGCGCGCCTGGGCGGCGATGAATTCTCGGTGATCCTGCGCAATGTGGTGTCGGTCGAAGCCGCGAGCGAGATCTCTGAGCGCATCATCGAGCTGCTGCAGCGGCCCGTGAACATTGCCGGGCGCGATCATCATGTGCGCGCCAGCATCGGTATCACCTTGTTCCCCGATGACGGCAATACCATCGATGAGCTCATGCGCTATGCCGATCTGGCGATGTATCAGGCCAAGGACAGCGGCCGTTCGCGGGCGGTGTTCTTCGACAGCATGATGGCGCGGGCAGCGGCGCCCCTGGCCGAAAGCGGTCTGTTTCACGCCCTGCGGCGGCGCGAGTTCGCGCTCTACTATCAGCCCCAGTATGCGCTGCGCACCGGCGAGCTGGTGGGGCTCGAGGCCTTCCTGCGCTGGCAGAACCCGATTGATGGCCTGCGGCTGCCGAAGGACTTTGTACCCGCGGCCGAGGAGAGCGGACTGATCGTTGATATCGGTGCCTGGGCGCTCGAGAGCGCGTGCCAGCAACTGGCGATCTGGCGCGACAAGGGCATCGCGCCCGCGCGCCTGGCGCTCAACGTATCGGTGCAGCAGTTGCGCCAGCCCGATTTCCCCGACGTCGTCAACGCGACCCTGCAGCGCCACCGCATGCAGCCGCAAATCCTCGAGTTCGAAGTCAGCGAATCCGTATTCGCCGAAGAGGAGGCACGCCTGTCGCTGCGGCGGCTTGCCGCGCTGGGCGTGCGCGTGGCGCTCGATGATTTCGGCAGCGGCGATTCTTCGCTCACTTATCTGCGCCAGCAGCCCGTGCATGCGATCAAGATCGATCGCAGCTTCATGCAGGAGGTTCCCGAGAGCATACAGGCCGCCACGCTCGCCTCGACGATCATTCACATGGCCCATGCGCTCGACAAGCAGGTTATAGCTGAAGGCGTCGAGACGCTCGATCAGCTCGAATTTCTGCGTGAGCGCGGTTGCGATATTGCACAAGGCTACGTGCTTGCGCGCCCCGGTACGGCGAGCGAAGTGACGGATCTGCTCGCTGCGCGCAGGCCGGCTGAGCCCTGCTTGCAGCTCGCCGCGGGATAGCATCGCAAAAAAAGTTGCGCGCATTTGACAGATTACTTCGCTGCGTCGCGATTTGCGCGCCAGTGTGAATTGCCCCTGAACTTCGGCCTTGACGCACAGTCGCAAACTGTCAGACTGCGCCCTTGAAGGGCAAACCTGTCGCAAGGCAGGGACGCAAAGCCACCGGTCCCGGAGCATGTAGGGATAGCGGGGTTGCCACCGGGCCAGTGCGCAAGTCAAGCGTAGTGGGCCCGCGTGACGGCCTCGTTGCATGATCCGGACGCCGTAGCTCTACTCGAGCGACAGGGGAACAGGGCGTGCAACAGGTCACTCAACTCAATCGGCCGATTTCCGCAATGTCGAGCGGCAATGCCGCGCTGACATCTGCAGCAAGAAATCTTTTTGTCATCAATCTATGCGCTGCCACCTCGCCGGTGGCATTGGCGCGGCCCGAGCATGCCGGGCTCAAGCGATTTATTTTTTTCATGTCGCGCCGGCGCGAAGAAGGCCGTGAGCGCTTTCGCCTGCACATGGGATATTTCGATACGCAGGAAGAGGCCGAGCGTCTGCTCGATATCGTGCGTGAAATTTATCCGGGCGCCTGGGCCGGCCTCGCCCCGGGTCAACGTTTGCGGGCCGCGGCGCAGTCTGAGACGCAGGCACAAGCGCAGGGGCAGCCACAGCCGCTGACGTCGGCTGAGACGATGCTCGCGAGCCCCGAGCCCGAAGCGGCGCGCAGCGAATTACTATCAGCACCGGCACCTGCAACTGCACCTGCACCTGCACAAGAGAGCGCTGCGACGCCGACCGAGCTCGCACTGCTGCCGGATACCGGGCCAGCGATAGCGCGGCAGGCGGAATTGCCGGACACAGAGCAGGAGGCTGCCGTTCGTGCACTCAGCGACGTGCGTGCCGTGATCGCCTCTCTCGAGGACACCGGTACCAGCGAGGACGGCGTGCCGAGCGCAGCGACGCTGCGCGTGATCCCTGAGCTCAAGCCGCCGCCATCCGCGCAGGGCGCTGCCGAGATCAGCGACTCCGCGGCGCTCAAAGTACTTGAAGGCAGTCGCGAGGCGCTCGCCCGCGGCGCGACGGCGGGCGCCCAGCCGGGCGATGAGCGGCCGGCATTCGCCGTGCAGCTGATCTGGTCCGTACAGCCCATCGACATGACAAAAATTCCCCAGCTTGCAATCTTCAGCGCCTATACGCTCTACGGCGCCGAAGGCAACCGCGGAGGGCGGCGCTGGTATGGCGTGCGCCTCGGGTTCTTCACCGATGCGGTTTCGGCCAAGCAAGTTGCGCACTATGTGCGCTCAGATTTCTCAACGGTATCGGTGGTACCGGTCACGGCCAACGAGCGCGAGCGCGCGAAGCTGGCCGCGGCGCAGGCGGTCTCGAGCCCGATCAGCACGCTGGCAGCCCCGGCCGCGCCGGCCGCTGCCACGGCGCCAGGCCCGATCGCCAAAGACAATTTCGAATTCATCGACGATACGCAGGGCAAGCCCACGCCGCTGACTCGTGCCGCAACGGGGCGGCCCGGCTCGGGTCCACCGGGCAAGCGCGCCAAGTTTCGCTCCACGCGTCAGGTCAACGGCCGCGCCAGGGCCAAGCCGCTGACGCTGGAGGAGACGCTCGAGATACTCGGTGCCGATCAGCTCCAGATCGACGACGAGCGCGCCGCCACGATCAACGACACCGCCGGGCAGCGACGCGCGCCAGAAAGGCGCCGCTCATCGCGCCTCGGGCGGCTGCTGGGGCGCCTCTCCGAGCGTCTGGGCACCTAAAGCGCCTGGAGAACTGGCGCGTTTCAGAATACGTGCGAGAGCACCCAGTAAAGGGAGGCCGACAGCACGATAGCCGCGGGCAAGGTCAGCACCCACGCCAGTAGCAGGTTGCGCACCGTCGCCATCTGCAAGCCCGACCCGGCGGCCGACATCGTACCGGCCACACCGGACGAGAGCACATGAGTGGTCGATACCGGCAGCCCGAAGCTGTCCGCGGCCCCGATCGTAAGCATGGCCACGAGCTCGGCACTGGCACCCTGGGCGTAGGTCAGGTGCGTCTTGCCGATCTTCTCCCCGACGGTCACGACAATGCGCTTCCAGCCGATCATCGTGCCCAGCCCTAAGGCGATAGCCACGGCGACCTTGACCCACAACGGTATGAATTTCGTGGCCGCATCGATCTGGGTCTTGAAGCGTCTGATGTCGCTACTCGCGATCGAATCGAGCCCGACCTGCTTGTCCTTCTGGATCAGGCGAATGGCCTCTGAGGTCAGGTACATGTCATTGCGCACGTTGGGCACCACGGCGGGGCGAATCCGGCCGAGCGATCCCTCGCTGCCCTTGACCTGATCACCGATGCTGCCGCTGATGTCGCTCAGGGCGGCGAGGACGACCGGCGAGTATTGGTGCGTGCGCACGTAGACGCTGAGCGTATTGCGCGCTTCCTCAGGAGAGCTCGCCGGCGGCGCCGGGCTTGGCAGATTTCTTGCGAGCGAAAGATGGGTGGCTTCGGCCACCGCAGCAAACTGGGCAACCTGATCGGCCGGCATGGCACGGTTCAACGCGTAGGCCAGTGGCACGGTGCCGACCAGGATCAGCATGATCAGGCCCATGCCCTTCTGTCCGTCATTGGAACCGTGCGCAAACGAGACGCCAGTGCAAGTCAGCACCAGCAGCCCGCGAATCCACCAGGGCGGCGGCGCGTTGTTGCGAGGGGCCTCGAACAATCTCCGGTTCTTGATCACTGCCTTCATCGCCAGAAACAGCAGCGCGGAGGCCACGAATCCAACCAATGGCGACAGCAGCAGCGATTCACCGACCTTGGTTACCTGCGACCAGTCCACGCCGCTGGTACCATTGCGTCCGTGCATCAATGCGTTGGCCACGCCCACGCCCACGATCGAGCCGATCAGGGTGTGCGACGAGGAGGCCGGCAATCCCAGGGTCCAGGTGCCCAGATTCCAGACGATCGCCGCGATCAGCAGCGCGAACACCATGGCGAAGCCGGCGCCCGAGCCCACCTGCAGGATCAGCTCTACGGGTAGCAGCGAGATGATGCCGAAGGCGACCGCGCCGCTCGAGACCAGTACGCCCAGAAAATTGAACAAGCCGGACCACAGCACCGCCATCTGCGCTGGCAGCGAATGGGTGTAGATCACCGTGGCCACGGCATTGGCCGTGTCGTGAAAGCCGTTGACGAACTCAAAGCCCAAAGCGATCAGCAATGCCCCGGCGAGCAGCAGGTAGGAGGCGATGCTCGCCACCTTGATCTGCGCCTGGCTGACGTCGCTCGTGAGGCTGAAACCCGTGAAGAGCACCCCGGCGACCAGTAACCCAATGAAAATAATGATCGTTCCAGGCCCGGCTTTGTAATCCAGGCGCGGACCGACAGCGGGCCGTTCGGCCGCGACGGCCGAAGCGTTGATATTCATGCTTTGCGATCTCCGAGGTTCCCGACAACGTATGCCGAAGATATTGCAGTTTTGTTGCGGCGGTCTTTGCAGCCTGGGGGCGCGCGGCATGATACGCCCGGCCCCCAGGGCGTACCACGCCTCGCGCTAAGTCACTGAGTCAGCGGCCGTTTTCGGCATCGCCGATCGCGCGCTCGGTCGCATGAATGGCCTCATCGATGTGATGCAAAGCCCGGTCGCGAAGACCGCGGGTCTGCGGATCGTCCTCCTCGCGAGCGAGGTCATCGTGCACGCCTCGCAGCAGCTCCACTGCCTTGTGCAGCCGCCCGGGTCGGCCCGCCGCTATATCGACCGCCGGATGATCGTGGATGTCCTTGCCGTCATCAATCGCGGCGTGTTTGATCTCGCCGATGGCCCGATCGATCTCCACGATGGCGACATCCTCGTGCGCGCTGACCGCCACATCGCCGGGCCGATGCTCAATGAACCAGCGCGCCGTGCGCAGATCGGACAGCGCGTGCAGATAGTGCGGATGTTTGCCCGGCAGATCGGCGTTGGCCGCGAGCGGCGCGAGCCATAGCAGCGACAGCGTTGCGCTCACGAGCCACTTCCGGTGGTGAATTCTCATTGTGCAGTGCTCCTTGGGTTTTCTGACGAAATCGGGCGTTGCCGCTTGCGCTTGCGGCGCCGGATGCTATTTCTTGCCGAACAGCTTTTCGAGCTCCAGCCGTGCCTGTGCGAGCGAGCCCGTATCGGGTGCCACATAGGCCGCCGGTCGCGGCACAAAAAAATCGCAGAAGTTGGCGCGTGTCTTGTCGCTGACTTCCTCCGCGGTCGGCTCGCGGCAGTGCTTGGCGACGCTGGGATCATAGTCCACGCACATGCGGCAGACGTGCAGCTCGGCGCGGCAGCGCGCGCATTCGTCGCGGCGCGACAGCGGCAGGCTCAGTTGTGAGAGATCGGCGCCGCATTTCCAGCACACCAGATTGTGCTTCATGACGTTGCCGTGAGGCGGGTGGCGGTGGCGCGCTGCGCCAGAAAGCGTGCGAGCGCCTGGCCGGTGTGAGAGCGAGCCCGCTGGGCCGCAATCGCCGCAGGCGGACCGGCCGCGACGATGCGCCCGCCCCGCTCGCCGGCCTCGGGCCCCATGTCGATGATCCAGTCTGCTTCGGCCATCACGTCCAGATTGTGCTCGATCAGTACGATTGAATGTCCGGCATCGACGATCCGGTGCAGCACGGCGAGCAGTTTCTCGACATCGGCCATGTGCAGTCCGACCGTCGGCTCGTCGAGCACGTAGAGTGTATGCCCGCTGCGCGCCCGCGCGGCAGACGCGCCGCGTGCGCCAGCCACGCGCGGCGCGCCGGTCAGCCGTGCGAGCTCGGTGACGAGCTTGATGCGCTGCGCCTCGCCGCCGGAGAGCGTGGGGCTGGGTTGTCCCAGAGTCAGATAGCCCAGGCCCACGTCGGCCAGCAGCGCGAGCGGCCGGCGGATGCGCGAGTGCGCGGCAAAGAATTCCAGAGCCTCATCGACGTTCATCGCCAGGATGTCGCCCACGGAGCGGCCGCGCCATTGGATTTCAAGCGTCTCGCGATCGAAGCGGCTGCCGCCACAGCGCTCACAGCGCACCTTTACATCGGGCAGGAAGCTCATCTCGATCGTGCGCTGTCCGGCGCCATCGCAGTCCGGGCAGCGACCACCGGCCGTATTGAAGGAAAAGCGACTGGCATCGTAGCCGCGCACGCGCGCCTCGGTGGTGCCGGCAAATACCCGCCGGATATCGTCCCAGAAGCCGATGTAGGTGGCCGGGCAGGAGCGCGGGGTGCGACCGATCGGGGTCTGATCGACCTCGAGCACGCGTGTCAGCCGCTCCACGCCCCGTAGCGCGCGCATGCCCACGAGCGGCGGCGCGTTCCGGGCACCGACGAGCGCGCGCAGATTCGTATACAGAACATCGCGGGCCAGCGAGGACTTGCCCGAGCCGGACACGCCGGTGATCACCACGAGTCTGCCCAGCGGAATGCGCACATCGATGTTGCGCAGGTTGTGCAGGTAGGCCGAGTCGATCTCGATCGCCTCGCTGCGCCGGTCGGTGAATCGGTGCGGAGTGGCCGCATGCATCAGCGGTCGGGCGAGGAAGCGCCCGGTTACCGACAGTGGGTTCGCCTCGAGCTCGCGCGCCGTACCGGCAGCAACGACCTGACCGCCGCGCACGCCCGCGCCTGGACCCAGATCGATGATGTGATCGGCGCGCCGGATCGTCTCCTCATCGTGCTCGACCACGACAAGCGTATTGCCGGCCGAGGACAGACTCGCGAGTGCATCGAGCAATATCTGGTTGTCGCGCGGGTGCAGACCGATGCTGGGCTCATCGAGCACATAACAGACGCCCTGCAGGTTTGAGCCGAGTTGCGCAGCAAGCCGGATGCGCTGCGCTTCGCCACCCGAGAGGCTCGGCGCGGCCCGATCGAGCGCGAGGTAGCCCAGGCCAACGCGCTCGAGAAAGGCCAGGCGCGCGCGAATCTCGGCGAGCGCATCGCGGGCAATGCTCGCCTCGCGCGCCGATAGCTGCAGGCGCTCGAAGAGTGCGCGCAGCGCCGTGACCGGCAAAGCCGTGAGCTCGGCGATCGAGCGCTCGTGAAAGCGCAGATGCAGCGCGGTCGGATTGAGCCGCGCCCCATGGCAGCTCGGACAGGCCGCCAAGACCTCACTGGGCTCGCCGCCCCCCGCCTCGAGCCATTGTGCTTCCTCGCCGCTTTGTTCGGGCTCGAAGCTCGCAACGCGCACCCCGGTACCAAAGCAGGTCGTACACCAGCCCTGACTCGAGTTAAAGGACAGCAGCCGCGGGTCGGGCTCGGGAAAGCCGCGGCCGCAATTCGGACAAGCGCGCCGCGCACTGAAGATCTGCAGCCGCCCCGTCTGCGGCAAGGCGTGCGCGACGCCCTTACCGAGCTCGAGTGTCTGCGCGACCGCTGCGCGCAGCGCCGTTTCCTCTCGTGGCACGCAGGCGACGCTGGCAACGGGCAACTCGATGTCATGCTCGACAAAGCGCTTGAGGCTTGGAAACGGGTCAGTGGGAACGAGTTTTCCGTCCACCCGCAGTAGCATCGCGCCGCGCGCCGCCGCCCAGCGTGCGAGCTCGCGATAGTGACCCTTGCGATGCGCGATCAGGGGTGCGAGCAGTTGCACCGATTGCCCGCGATACTCGCGCAGCAGGCTCGCGACGATCGCATCCTGGCTCTGCGGCGCAATCGCCAGCTCGCAGTCGGGGCAGAATTGGGTGCCGAGGCGCACGTAGATCAGGCGCAGAAAATGATAGATCTCGGTCAAGGTGGCCACCGTGCTCTTCAGACCACCGCGGCTCGCGCGCTGCTCGATGGCCACGGTGGGCGGAATACCGTGTATCGCATCCAGATCGGGTCGCGCCGCGGGCTGCACAAACTGGCGCGCATAGGCATTGAGTGATTCGAGATAGCGGCGCTGGCCTTCATTGAACAGGATGTCGAAAGCCAGAGTTGATTTGCCCGAGCCCGATACGCCGGTGATGACCGTAAAGCGATCGTGTGGAATCTCAACATCCACGCCCTTGAGATTGTGCTCGCGCGCGCCGCGCACGACGACCTGATCATGCGCCTCGGCCTCAGCGCTTGTGGCCGCGTACTGGCGCGCCGGTGCCGGCTCGGCCACCTGCCGCGACGCCCCAGGGGCGCCGGTGTAATCCAGTAATGCGCGCGCGGTGTGCGAGCGAGTGCGTCCCGAGCGCGCCGCGCGCATGAACTGATCGGGCGTGCCGGTGGCCAGGAGCTCACCGCCGTGCTCGCCTCCTTCCGGGCCCAGATCAATGAGCCAGTCGGCTGCGCCGATCACATCGAGATTGTGCTCGATGACGAGCAATGAGTGACCCGCCTGCAGCAGCAGGCCGAAGGCATGCACGAGGCGCGCAATGTCCTCGAAGTGCAGGCCGGTCGTTGGCTCATCGAAGATCAATAACTTCCCGCTCGCCGCGCTGCTGGCGCCGACGGCGGCCGGCGCGGGCGTGCCCCTGGACCTTGCTGCGCGCTTGCGTCCAGCGCCCTGGAGCATGGCCTCGCTGAGGTAGCCGGCGAGCTTCAGGCGCTGCGCTTCCCCGCCCGAGAGCGTCGGTACCGGTTGGCCGAGCCGCACGTAATCGAGCCCGACGTCCACCAGGGGCTGCAGCCGGGCACGCACCGCCGGCGCCTCGGTGAAGAAGTGCAGGGCCTCGGTGGCTGTCATGGCGAGCACTTCGGCGATATTGGCGCGTCGGTCGTCGGCTCCGCTGATGCGGATCTCCAGGGTCTCGGGGCGGTAGCGAAGACCGCCGCACTCGCCACAGCGCAGGTAGACGTCAGACAGAAACTGCATCTCGATGTGCTCAAAACCATTGCCGCCGCAGGCCGGGCAGCGACCGCGGCCGCTATTGAAGCTGAATGTGCCGGCGGTGTAGCGGCGCAATCGCGCCTCCGGCTCGGCGGCAAAACGCGCGCGGATCTCATCGAACGCTCCGACATAGCTGGCGGGGTTCGAGCGCGTGGTACGCCCGATCGGCGTCTGATCGATGAGTACTGCTGCCTCGATCAATTCAGCCCCTTCCAGTCGCCGGTGCGCACCGGGCGCTTCGGTCGGCTTACCATGCGCCTGCTGCAGCGCCGGATAGAGCACGCCCTGTACCAGCGTCGATTTACCCGAGCCGGACACGCCCGTCAGGCACACCAGGCGATGCAGCGGAATCTCGATGTCGAGCTGCTTGAGGTTATGCTCGCCGGCGCCATAGAGACGAATCGAATGCGCGCCGCGCATCGCGGGCTGCGCCGCGGCGCTCGCGCGCAGCCGCGGCAGGCTGCGGCGGCCCGCAAGCCAGGCGCCGGTGACCGACGCGGGATGCGCCATGACCTGCGTCGGCGTGCCGTAGCACACGATGCGGCCGCCGTGCTCGCCGGCTCCGGGGCCCATGTCGAGAATCAAGTCGGCCTCGCGCATGATCTGCGCATCGTGTTCGACCACGAGCAGGCTATTGCCCGCATCGCGCAAGCGTTTCATCACCGTGATCACGCGCTGCATGTCGCGCGGATGCAGTCCGATCGAGGGCTCATCGAGCACGAACAGCGTGTGCACCAGCGAGGTGCCCAGCGCGGTGGTCAGGTTGATGCGTTGAACCTCCCCGCCCGAGAGCGTGCGCGACTGACGATCGAGCGTGAGGTAGTCCAGTCCGACCTCGCACAGGAATCTCAGGCGCGAGCGCACCTCACCGAGCAGCAGATCCGTGGCCGCGTCCAGCGGCGCGGGCAGTTGCAATTGCTCGAAGAAGGCGCGGCAGCGCTCGATCGACAATTGCATGAGCGCATCGATCGGCAACCCGCCGAGGCGCCAGAGCAGCGCATCGGGCTTCAGACGCGCACCGCGACAGCTCGGGCACAGCGTGTAGCTGCGGTACTTGGACAGCAGCACCCGGATATGCATTTTGTAGGCGCGGCTCTCGAGCCATTCGAAGAAGCGGCGCGCGCCGTACCAGACCTTCTTGTTCCAGGGACCCTCGCCCTCGATGACCCATTGCCGCGCGGCCGCTGGTAGCTCGCGCCAGGCAATGTCAGTGGCTATGCCGCGCTTTTTCGCAAATCGCAACAGATCGTCCTGGCACTCCTTGTACGAAGGCGTCTGAAAGGGTCGCAGCGCGCCCTGCGCGAGGCTCTTGCCCTCGTCGGGAATCACCAGTCCGTAGTCAATGCCGATCACCCGACCGAAGCCACGACAGGTTTCGCAGGCGCCGAGGGGTGAGTTGAACGAGAACAGGCCCGGCGTCGCGTCCTGGTAATGCAGGTCGCACTGCGCGCAGTGCAGATCACTGGAATAGCGCAGCACGCGCTGCTCGGTTCCTTGCGGATCGAGCGCGTGTACGCTGATGCGGCCGTGGCCGGCGCGCAGGGCCGCCTCCAGCGCCTCGATCAGGCGGCTGCGCTCGATGCCATCGATGCGCAAGCGATCCTGGATGACGCTCAGCACTCGCGCCTGCTCGCGATGGATGCGCGTATAGCCGAGCTTGCCGAGCTCGGCTTTGAGCTCCGCGACCTGCATGCGCGCTGGCAATGGCACCGGGAAGCAGATCAGCAGCAGCGGCGCATCAAGATCGGCGCAGGCTGCGGGCAGCGCGTCGGCAATGCTCTGCGCATGATCGCGGCGCACGAGATTGCCGCAGCCACGGCAGTACAAGCGCGCCGCACGCGCAAACAGCAGTTTCAGATGATCATTGAGCTCGGTCATGGTGCCCACGGTCGAGCGTGAAGTGCGCACCGGATTGACCTGGTCGATCGCAATGGCGGGCGGAATGTGCTCGATGCGATCGACCTGGGGCTTGTCCATGCGATCGAGGAACTGGCGCGCATAAGGCGAGAATGTCTCGACGTAGCGCCGCTGCCCCTCGGCGAATAAAGTATCGAACACCAGCGAGGACTTGCCCGAGCCGGACACGCCCGTGACCACGATCAGCGCGTTGAGCGGCAGATCGAGGTCCAGATTGCGAAGATTATTCTGACGCGCACCGCGCACGAGGATCGCGTCATGCGCGCTGGGGCTCATGATCGAAGATATTTTACGGCATTTGGGGGAATGCCGGTGAGTCGCCGGCACCCCCGGTTATAATCAGCGCCCATGCTGCTGCAGCTTGCCGCGCGACGCTTCTGTATGCTCGCTGCGCTGCTGCTCGCGCTCGCGACCGTCATTGGCGCGCTGGCTGCGCATGCCTTCAGACAGCGCCTGCCGCCCGATCAGTACGCGCTGCTGCAGACAGCGCTGCAGTACCAGAGCGTGCATGCACTCGGTCTCATGGCGATCGGCCTGTTGTACGAGCGCTCGCCGCAACGCGCTCTGCAGGTCGCGGGCTGGCTGATGTTCTGCGGCATCGTGCTGTTTTCAGGCAGCCTGTATGTGCTGCTGGCGGGAGCCCCGCGAGCGCTCGGGGTGCTCACGCCGATCGGCGGCTTGGCGCTGCTCGGCGGCTGGTGCACGGTGGCACTGGCGCTCACTGGCAAGCGCGCAGCCTGAGCGCTCCGCTATGAGCGCGACACCAAAGGTGCAAGCCACGCAGCGCCTGCGCGAATTGTGGCGACGCTGGCTGTTGCCTGGCATTACTCTGCTGATCTTTGCGATCGTCGCGGTCGGGCTGCGCCGTCAGCTCGCGGAATTTCGCTTCAGCAGCATGCTCGCGCATCTGCGCGCCATTCCGTCCGCGGCGCTGCTCGGCGCGATGCTGAGCACCGCGCTGAGCTACTGGTTGCTCGGCTTCTACGATGTGCTGGCATTGCGCTATCTCGGCAAAGCCGTGTCCTATGGGCGCACGGCATTGACCGCCTTCATCGCCTATTCCTTCGGTCATAACTTCGGCATCGCCGCCTTCACGGGGGCTGCGGTGCGCTATCGGCTGTATTCCTCGGCCGGCTTGAGCGCCGCGGACGTCGCGACGGTCGCGGGTTTCTGCGGCGTGACCACCGCGATCGGGTTGGCCGCACTGGCGGGTGTGTCCTTCATCAGCGCGCCAGAGCAGGGGGTGCAGACTCTGCATCTGAACCACGAGCTCGTTTTGGTCCTGGGCGTGCTGCTGCTGGGGATGGTCGGCCTCTACCTGCTGTGGTCATTGTTTGGGCCCGAGGGTATTGAATTGGGCAGCTGGTCATTGCGCACGCCCCGCCCCTCGATCGCACTTCCGCAGATCGCGCTCGCGGTGATCGATCTGTCGGTCTCGGCATTCGTACTGTGGTTGCTGTTGCCCGCGGGCAGCGGCGTAAGCCCAATCGCGTTTGCGGGTGCTTATTCGATCGCGATGAGCGCAGCGGTCATCAGTCACGTGCCTGGCGGGCTTGGCGTCTTCGAGTCCTTGCTGGTGCTGGCGCTGCCGGGCGTGCCGGCCGATCAGCTGGTCGGCTCGTTGCTCGCCTGGCGTGGAATTTATTACCTGCTGCCGCTGCTGGGAGCGGCCATTTTGTTCGGTGGACAGGAGCTGCGCTCGCAGCGTCCCGCCTTGGCGCGTATTGAGCGGCTTGCGGCTGCCTATATCGCACCGATCGTGCCGCAGGTCAGCGGCGCGCTGGTCTTTGTCGCGGGTTTTTCCTTGTTGGTGACGGGCGCGACGCCCTCGATCGATCGGCGCCTGGCCGTACTGCGCGACGTACTGCCGCTGGTCGTGCTCGAGGCCTCGCATCTGGCCTCGAGCATCATCGGGCTGGCGCTGCTGATCCTGGCGCGCGCGCTGTTCCGCCGCCTGGCCGCGGCCTATCAGCTGACGGTGTGGCTGCTGGTGGCCGGCATGATCGCCGCGCTGCTGCGCGGCTTGGAGTTCGAGCAGGCCTTCATTCTGGGGCTGGTGCTCGCGGTGCTGTGGCTCGGGCGGCGCGCGTTCTATCGTCCCGCTCAAATCATGGCGCAGCGTTTCACGCCGGCCTGGATCGTGAGCCTTGCGATCGTGATCGCCACGGCCGTGTGGATCGGCTTCTTCGCCTACCGCCACGTCGACTACTCGCATTCGCTTTGGTGGACGTTCGCTTTCGAGGCGGACGCGCCACGCATGCTGCGCGCCTCGCTGCTCGTGGTGTTGCTGGCTGCAGCGTTTCTGACCGCGAACCTGCTGCGTCCGGCGCGGCCGGAACCCGGCGTCGCTTCGCAGGCCGATATGGCTCGGGTGCGCGCGCTGATCGGCCGCTGTTCGCAGGCGCTCGCGAATGCCGCCCTCAGCGGCGATAAGCGCCTGCTGTTCAGCGCTGCTGGGGACTCTTTCCTCATGTATCAGATCAATGGGCGCAGTTGGGTCGCGCTCGGTGATCCGATCGGCGCGCGTGCAGGCCAGGAGGAGCTCGTCTGGCGTTTTCGTGAGCTGTCGGACCGGCATGGCGGCTGGACTGTCTTCTATCAGGCGACTGCCGAGCAGCTGCCGCTCTATGTCGATCTCGGGCTTGCGGTGATGAAAATCGGCGAGGAGGCGCGCGTGTCTCTGACGGATTTTTCACTCGAAGGCAGCGCGCGTGCTGAGCTGCGCACGCAGCGGCGCCGGGCGCAGCGCGATGGCGCGAGCTTCCAGGTACTGAGCCCGCAGCAGTTGCCACTGTGGCTGCCGAAGCTGCGTACGGTTTCAGATTCCTGGCTGCGCGAGAAGGCGGTCGCGGAGAAGAGCTTCTCGGTTGGCGCTTTCAGTGAGGAGTACATCAGCCAATTTTCGGTAGCGGTGGTCAGCTGCGCTGATGAGCCGGTGGCCTTCGCAAGCCTCTGGGTCTCCGGTGACTGCGAGGAGGTCGCGGTGGACCTCATGCGCTTCGGTCCGGATGCGCCGCGCGGGGCCATGGATTTTCTGTTCGTGGAGCTCATGCTTTGGGGTCGCGCGCAGGGACATCGCTGGTTCAACCTCGGGATGGCTCCGCTCGCCGGTCTCGAGCAGCACCCACTCGCCCCAGCCTGGCATCGCGTCGGTAACTTCGTATTCCGCTATGGCGAGCACTTCTATAACTTTGATGGGCTGCGCCGCTACAAGGCCAAGTTCAATCCGGTCTGGGAGTCGAAGTACCTCGCCTCACCTGGCGGACTGGCGCTGCCACGCGTGTTGCTCGATATATCGGTGCTGATCTCCGGCGGCGTCAAGGAGATGTTCGCCAAATAAACTGACTACCTAATGCGATGGCCCCTCAGCTTTCAGCACCGTCTGCACGGCAGGACGTGCCCGCACGCGCTCGTAGTAACTTTGCAGGTTCGGCCACGGCACGAGCTCCACGCCCAGGCCCGGCAGCCAGGTCAGAATGGTGAAGAGGTAAGCGTCGGCAACCGAAAAGCTCTCGCCAGTCAGAAAGGCACGGTTGGCGAGCGCGTCGTTGACATAGCCCAGGCGGCGCTTGAGAGCTTCGAGCGCGATCATCCTTGCGGCCTCGGGCGTCTTCGGGTTGAACAGCGGGCCCGCATTCTTGTGCAGCTCGGTGCCTATGAATACCAGCCATTCGCGCACGCGATAATTCTCTATGGTGCCTGGGGCGGCGATCAATTTGCGCGTGGGCTGCAGCTCGCCGATGTATGCGAGCAGTGCTGGACCCTCGGTCAGCACCTCGCCGTTGTCGAGCTTGAGGGCCGGCACGTAGCCCTTGGGGTTGATGGTGTTGTAATCCACCCCATCGCTGGTGAGCTTGTCGCGCAGATTCACGCGCACCGTCTGGTAGGGCAGCCCGGATTCCTGCAGCGCGATGTGCGAGGCTAGAGAGCAGGCGCCGGGAGCGTAGTACAGTTGCATAGGCACTCCGTGTCAGCTGTGTCGATTAACGAACGTTACAGTATTTTAACTTTCCTTGACGTAGGCGCGGCGGATGTGGAGGCTTTCGATATGTACCGACATTTGACCTGTGTGGGCCTGCTGCTGCTGCTGGCCGGCTGCCATAAGCCGCAGCCGCTGCGCGCCACGCACGCCACCCACGCCAACGAGCCGCCCGATATTGCATGGTTCGACGGCAGCCTGGAGGGGGCATTCATTGTCGCCAAGCGAGAGAATCGGCCCGTGCTGATCTATTGGGGCGCGGAATGGTGTCCCTTCTGCCATACGTTGAAATCCACGGTTTTCTCGCGCCCGGATTTCATCGCTCAATCCAGGCTGTTTCTGCCGGTCTATCTGGACGGCGATGATGATGGTGCACAGAAGTGGGGCGAATCCTTTCATATTGAGGGCTATCCGACCCTGATCGTGCTCGATCCGGAGCGCAACGAGATCATGCGACTCGGCGCCGGTCGGGACGTGGCGCAATACGCCGCCGTGCTCGACCTGGCACTCGAGTCCATTGCGCCGGTCGGTGTGCTGTTGCAGTCGGCGGTCGATGGCAAAGCCCTCAGCATGCGCGAGTGCAGCCGCCTGGCCTACAACTCCTGGGAGCTCGACCCGCTCGAGCCCAGCGGTTATCAGGAGCGCGCCACGGCGCTGATGGCGGCCGCTACGCAATGCCCGCGAAACGCCGAGCTCGAGCGCGCCGACCTGACTGTGTACGCTGCCTACTACGCTGCAGACGCGCAGTCCGAGGCGCTCGATCAACCCAAAGCGCAAGCTTCGCCGCTGCTCTCGGGGCTCGAGGACCAGGTCGCGCTCATACTCTCGCAACCCGAGCTCGCTGCGAGCGCCGCCGGTGCCCTGGGTATGCTTGATGACAGTTTCTTCAAGGCTGTCGCTCTGCGCGGCGCGGCTTTCGCATCGCCAATTCTCGAGCACTATGTCGCCGCGATGAATACGGCGGCCAACGATCAGCGTTTTGCGCTGGCCGATCAGCTCGGCTTCATTGATTCCAAGTTGCGTGCGCTCAAGGATCTTGGCAAGCCCAAGGCGCCGTTGCCGAAGGGCGAGCTCGCGGCCGCGCACGAGCGCATCGACGCGGCGCTCAGCACTGAGCAGAATCCTTACGTGCGCTCCGGGCTCGTCGACGCGGCGCTCACTATCCTCGAGGATATTGGCGACTATCCTGACGCCTACCAGATTGCGCAAGCCGAGATCGGACGCGCGAGTGCGCCCTACTATTACAAGGCCGATCTGGCGGCCATCGCCGAGAAGATGGGACACAAGGACGAAGCGCTCGCATTGCTTGATCAGGCCTACCACGAATCGCAGGGTGCCGCGACGCGCTTCCAATGGGGCTCGCTCTATGTGAGTGGGCTGTTGCGCATGACCCCCAAGGACACGCAGCGCATTGCGGATGCGGGCGCCGCCGTGTTGAGCGAGTTGGACGGACAGGATCGTATTTACCTGCGCGCGCGCGTCCGACTCGAACGGCTCGATCAGGAACTGCGAGCCTGGAACCAAGGCGCCAAGGGCGCTTACGACAATGTGCTGCAGTCTTTGCATGCGCACATGCAGCAGATATGCGTCAAAATCCCGGATAAGGATCCCGCCCGCGGGAGCTGCGAGGCGTTCCTGGCCGCGGCCTGATCGCCGCCGTCGGGCGATGAGGTAGACTTCGGGCTCGCCGGCGGGCCTGTAGCACAGCGGTTAGTGCAGGGGACTCATAATCCCTTGGTCGTAGGTTCGAATCCTACCGGGCCCAGTTACCATGACATTAGCCGCAAAAGCGCTGATCCCTGCACTTTGGTTCGCCTGGGTGATCTACTGGGTGATCGCCGCCCGCCGCGTGAAGCCGGTGGCGTGGCGCGAGTCCAACCTCTCTCGCGCGTCGCACCGCGTGCCCGTGATCGTGGCGTTCTATCTGCTGGTGTTGCCGGCGATGCCCGGATGGCTCGGTGCGCAGTGGATCGAGCAGAGCTGGATCCTGTTTGGCATCGGTACCGGGCTGGTCGTGGCGGGGCTGGCGTTCAGCGTGTGGGCGCGCGTGCAGCTGGGCGGCAACTGGAGCGGCACGGTCACACTCAAGCAGGGGCATGAGATCGTACGCTCCGGCCCCTATCGTTGGATCCGGCATCCGATCTACACCGGATTGCTGCTCGCGTTCTGCGGCTCTGCGCTCGCGCTTGGACAGTGGCGCGGCCTGATCGGTCTGGCGCTCGTGCTGGTGGCGTATTGGCGCAAAATTCGTCTCGAGGAGCGCCGCCTCGAGCAGCACTTTGGCGCGGCCTACGCAGACTATCGCCGCTCGAGCTGGGCGCTCATTCCTTTTCTGGTCTAGCAGGAGCGTACAGCGTGACAGTACCCACACGCATGCATCGGATTGAGTGCGCGGGCGCAGGAGGACCCGAAGTCTTGCGCTGGGTCGAGGCCGATGTGCCTCAGCCGGGGCCGCTGGAAGTGTTGATTCGCGTGCAGGCAGCGGGTGTCAACCGTCCGGATATATTGCAACGGCAGGGGCGCTACCCGCTGCCCGCCGATGCCAGCCCGATACTCGGGCTGGAGATCGCCGGCGAGATCGCCGTCGTGGGAGCTCAGGCGCAGGGCATGGCCGCGGGGGACCGAGTCTGCGCTCTGACCAACGGCGGCGGCTACGCGCAGTACTGCAGCGTGCCGCTCGGCCAGGTTCTACCCTGGCCAGACGGTTTTGATGCCGTGCGCGCCGCCGCGCTGCCCGAAGCGCTCTTTACGGTCTGGGCCAACCTGTTCCAGATGGCGCACCTGCGCTCGGGCGAGAGCGCGCTGATTCACGGCGGCAGCAGTGGCATTGGCACGACGGCGATACAGCTGGCGCGCGAATTCGGCGCGCACGTGTTCACGACGGCCGGCACTGCCGCGAAGATCGCCGCCTGCATTGAATTGGGCGCCGAGCTGGCCATCAACTATCGCGAGCAGGCGTTCGAGACGTTTATCGCCGAGCGTACCCAAGGGCGCGGCGTCGATGTGATACTCGATATGGTCGGCGCGCCTTATTTCGAGCGCAATCTCGGTTGTCTTGCCAAAGACGGCCGCCTTGTGATCATCGGCTCGATGGGCGGGGCGGTCGTGGAGAAGTTCCATCTCGCGCGCCTGATGGAGCGGCGCGCATCGATCATGGGCTCGATGCTCAGGCCGCGCACCTCCAGCGAGAAGGCGGCGATCGCGCGCGAGCTGCGCTCGCGCCTATGGCCGATATTGGCGGCCGGCCGCTGCGCGCCGATCATTTGTCAGGTGCTGCCGCTGGCGCAGGCCGCGCAGGCTCATCAGCTCATGGAGAGCGGCGCTCACATCGGCAAGATCGTACTGCAGGTCGACTGATGGCGAGCGCCGCCGCGCGGCTCTACGGCGACTGCGCAGCGGCCTCGATCGCGATCGTCACGGTGACGTCATCGCTGACGAGCGGCACGTACTTATCCATCTTGAAGTCGCTGCGCTTGAGCGTGGTCGTGGCGTTGGCGCCGATCGCATCTTTCTTTTGCATGTTCGGCGCGTGCTTGAAGGACGTCACCGTCAGGGTCACGGGCTTGGAGACGCCCTTGACCGTGAGCACGCCATTGATGCTGGCTGGCGCGTCGCCATCGAAGCGGATGGAGGTCGACTTGAACGTGGCGGTCGGAAAGTCCGCAGTGTCCAGGAAATCGGCGCCCTGGATGTGGCCGTTGAAAAGCTCCGAGCCGGTATCGACAGATTTGGTGTCGATCACGAGATCTATCGATGCGCCCTTGGTCGCCGGATCGAGACTCACCGTGCCGGTGGTCTTGTCGAAACGCGACTCCTGGGTCGTAAACCCGAGGTGACTGTACGAGAAGCGCACAAAAGTGTGGTTGGGATCGGGCACATAGGTCACTGGCGCTGCCAGCGCTGAGGCGCTCAGCGCGGCTGTCAGGGCCAGTGCGGTCAGTGCGGAGTGAAGCGGCTTCATTGGAAATGCTCCTGGTTCTGCTCTAAGCGGGGATCTTGAGGCGAGGATCTTATGTCGAGCGATCCGGCAGCACAATTGCCGCCAAAATCGCCGCCGCAATAATTTATGATCGAGGCCACGCGCTCCCCCGCGAGCCAGGGCGCGTTCTGGAGCCCTCATGAGGCAGTGCAAGCGCATACGCGATGAGCGCTGAGTCAAACTCTGCGATCCGACGCATCGCGCACCTGGACATGGATGCCTTCTATGCCTCGGTGGAGCTGTTGCGCTATCCGCAGCTGCGCGGGCAGCCGGTGGTGATTGGCGGCAGCCGCAGCGAGCTCGCGGCGCACCGGCGCGCGCAGTTCGCGCTAGTGCGCGACTATGCAGGCCGCGGCGTCGTCACCACGGCCAGCTATGAGGCGCGCGAATTCGGTGTGCATTCGGCCATGGGTATCATGCAGGCGGCGCAGCTGTGCCCGCACGCCATCCTGCTGCCCGCGGATTTCAACGAGTACCGCAAATACTCGCGAACGTTCAAAGCCGTGGTCGCACAGTTCAGTCCGAGCATCGAGGACCGCGGCATCGATGAGGTCTATGTTGATTTCACGCAGGCTGAGGACGGGCAGGCCGAAGGCGGCCGCGCGCTGGCGCTGCGCATCCAGGCGGCCATTCAGGCGCAAACGGGTCTGAGCTGCTCGATCGGCGTGGCGCCCAACAAGCTGCTGGCCAAGATGGTGAGCGAATTTCGCAAGCCCAATGGCGTATCGGTGCTGTATGAGTCCGAGCTCGCGCCGAAGATCTGGCCATTGGCCTGCCGCAAGATCAACGGCATCGGGCCCAAGGCTTCGGCGCGGCTCGAGCAGCTCGGCATCCGCACGATCGGCGAGCTCGCGCATTGCGAGCGCGACTGGCTCATGCGCAATTTCGGTCCCAATCATGGATCCTGGATGTACGAGTCGGCCTGGGGCTGGGACGATCGGCCGGTCGTCACCGACAGCGAGCCGGTGTCGATGAGTCGCGAGACCACGTTCGAGCGCGACCTGCACGCGGTGCGCGATCGGGCCGAGCTGCGCGCACTGTTTACGCAGCTTTGTGAGCAACTCGCGCAGGATCTGCAACGCCACGGCTACGTCGGTCGGGTCATCGGCGTCAAATTGCGTTACGACAATTTCCAACGCACGACACGCGACCTGACCATCGCCGGCTATACCTGTGATGCGGCGCAGATTCGGCGCGCGGCCGGCCAATGCCTCAAGCGCGCGCCGCTGGAGCGGCGGCTGCGCCTGCTGGGCGTGCGGGTCGGCGGTCTGGTGCGCAGCGACTCCCCCGCAGCGCGGCTCGCGGACGCGCAGCCTGGCGTGCTGTCGCTGTTCTAAGCGCAGCTCGAGCGCAGCCGGTTTTCAGCGCCCGTAATGGGCCGTGATGCTGGCCTTGGCAAGCTCATTGGCATGCAGCATGAAGCCCACCATGGCCGGGCTGCTGTCGGCGGGCACATCGATCTTTTCCGTCTTCAGCGCGTATACGGTGAGGATATAGCGATGCGGCTTGTCACCGGGTGGCGGACATGCGCCGCCGAAGCCTGGTGTGCCGAAATCCGTGCGACCCTGCAGGGCCCCGGCCGGCAACAGCTGTCCGGTGGCATCGCCGGCATGTTCGGGCAGTGCAGTGACGGCGGCCGGAATGTTGTATACGACCCAGTGCCACCAGCCCGAGCCGGTCGGCGCATCAGGGTCGTACAGGGTCACCGCAAAACTCCTGGTCCCGCTGGGAGCATCCTTCCATTGCAACGCCGGGGATATGTTCTTGCCGCTGCAGCCCATGCCGTTGAACACCTGCGCGCTTAACAACGCTCCGCCGGGCTTGATGGATGGGCTTTCGATGCTGAACGCGGCGCTCATCGCGCCGGACAGTGTGCACGTTGCCAGCAGCGCAGCTGCGATCGCGGATTGCAGACGGATACGAGCTCGCATGTTGATGCTCTCCTCTACTTCGATATTGATCGCGGCATGGCGCAATATAGGCCGCGACCGCCTGAATGCGAGGATTATACGATGCTGATGCTGATCGCAGGACTGATAGTCTTCCTGGGCACGCATTCGATAGCGATCGTCGCGCCCCATTGGCGCAATCGCATGGTGCTGTTCGTCGGCGAGGGCACGTGGAAGGGCACGCTGGGCGTGCTGAATCTGCTCGGTTTCATTCTGATCGTGGTGGGCTTTGTCCACTCACGGCAAGCACCCGTGCTGCTCTACGTGCCGCCGGCGTGGCTGCGCCATGTCACTTTCCTGCTGATGCTGCCGGTGTTCCCGTTGCTGCTCGCAGCCTATCTGCCCGGCACCATCCGCGCCAAGAGCAAGCATCCGATGCTCGTTGCCGTGAAGCTCTGGGCCACCGCGCACTTGCTCGCGAACGGCATGCTGGCCGATGTGCTGCTGTTTGGCTCTTTCCTGGTCTGGGCGATCATCGACCGTATCTCACTCAAGCGCCGCGCCTCCGTGCCGATCAGAAACACGCCGCCATCGGGCTATTACGATCTGCTCGCGGTGGTGCTCGGGCTTGCACTCTATGCGCTGTTCCTCTTCAAGCTGCACGCTGTGCTGTTCGGCGTCTCACCGATGTCATAAACGGATGGTCTAATTCTCGTTGCCAATAAAGCGCGCCATGCGGCGCTCTGCAGGCGGCAACGAGGAGGTTAATGAGAATCGCCATTGTGTCGGACGCCTGGCGTCCGCAGATCAATGGGGTGGTCACGACGCTCGAGCAGACCACCGAGGCCGCACGGGGCCTCGGGCACGAGGTGCTGCTTATCAGTGCCGCCGGCCTCGCATCCGTGCCCTGTCCCAGCTATCCCGAGATCCGCCTGGCGTTCTGTCCCGGACGCGCAGTGCGCTCGCAATTGCAACACTTCGCACCCGAGGCGATCCACATTGCGACCGAGGGCCCGCTGGGACTGGCCGCACGCGCCTATTGCCTGCGCCACCGCCTGGCGTTCACGAGCTCCTATCACACGCAGTTTCCCGACTACGCGCACCAGCGCTGGGGCGTTCCGGCCGGCCTCGGCTACGCTTATCTGCGTTGGTTTCATCGACCGGCGGTGCGCACCCTGGTCGGTACGGAAAGCGTGCGCGCAAGCCTGCAGGCACGCGGTTTCGAGCACCTGGTGCCCTGGTCGCGCGGTGTGGATACCGCGATGTTTCGACCCGATGCGAGGGCGCGGCAGGCAGCCGCGGCGCGCTGGCCGCGTCCGATCATGTTGTACGCCGGACGCGTCGCGGTCGAGAAGAACGTCGACGCGTTCCTCGAGCTGCGCACGCCGGGCACCAAAGTCATCGTGGGCGACGGTCCGGCGCTCGTTGACCTGAAGCGGCGCTACCCGGATGCGGTATTTCTGGGTTATCGCCTCGGCGCGCAACTCGCGCAGCACCTGGCAGGCGCCGATGTGCTGGTGTTTCCCAGCCGCACGGATACCTTTGGTATCGTGATGCTCGAGGCCATGGCCTGCGGCGTGCCGGTAGCGGCTTACCCGGTGCAGGGACCGCTCGATGTCGTGCGCGATGGCGCGACCGGTGTGCTGCACGAACAATTGCTGATGGCGATACGCGGCGCGCTCCAGATCGATTCCGCGCCGTGCCGCGCGTTCGCACAGTTGCATACCTGGGAGCGCTGTACGCGCCAATTCCTGGGCCACCTGGCGGTCTTGAATGAGCGTGCGGCACTCGCCACGCAAGCGCGGCGCCAAGCGCGCTCGCACCGCGCTGGCCGAGCTCGAGTAACGCGCCGCCCACGTATCGAGCGGGCGGCTTTAGAAAGCGAAATACGGTCCCGTAGCGCTGCCGGCTGGGTGGCCTTCGATTGCCGTGTAGACGGTCCGGCCATAGAAGAACGGCAGACCCCAATCGAAATAGTCGGTGCCCAACCAGGCAATCGTGCTGGCCGTGCCGCCCACGTCGTCGAGGGCGAAGTTGGCAGTGTCCCGCGTGCTGAGGTTCTCGACCTGAAACGATACCATGCTGGTGTTACCGTCCTGACCCTGATCGGTGGCGGCCAGATCCAAGGTCGAAGTCGGGCAGTAAAACTCGGCGCCCACGCTGTTCGGGCAGTCGGCGATCGTCGAATCGGTGAAGAACAGGCCGTTCGAGCCTGAATCGATGAAGCCACCATTCAATGTGTGGCCGCCGTAGCTGGTCGCGAAGTCTCCCGTTTCAGGATCGACCGTGAGCACCGTTGCGGTGCCGAGGCTGTTGTTGCTCTGTGTGCCGATGCCGAACACCAGATAGCCGCTCGCGGTGGCCGCGCCGCTGGCGGGTATCGAGGGCAATTGTATGATCACGCCATTGTTATCGTTGGGCAGGAGTGCCACCGGATTGGTAACCTGACTGTCAAGCGGCTCGATGGTCGACGTACACTGCGTGCTCGTGCAGCTGTAGTACCAGTCATAATTGCCGCTCGATTGCGCACAATAAGTGCCGCAGTCCTGGCTGAACAGACCGATGCCGAGCACGCCGTTGGCGCCGAAGGCCGCCACTGAATTCAACGAAGCGCCGTATGCGCTGCAGCTGGCGGGCACTGCGGGGGCGAAGCTGCCGTTGTCATCGATCACATGGATCGGGACATTGCTGGCACTCTCCCCGCCGATGCTGATGGCAGCGTTGGCGACGACACCCCAGGCGTAGCCGTCGGCAAACGGCAAGCACTCGGCGATGACATGAGCGCTGTTGTTCGGATCCACCTGCTGCGTGAGCGCTAAGCCTGCGAGCACGGAAGCCATCACGCGCAAGCCCGTCGAGCCGGTATCGACCAGCACATGATTGATGGTGACGCAGCTGCTGGTGCCGTTGGTGCAGACTGTCACGCTGGTGTAGGGAATATTGAAAGTCGAGACTCCGCTCGGCCCGGGGCCGACGGTGATCGCGACGACGTTGGCACCGCCCGCGGCATAGAGGCTGCCCCCCGAACCCCCGACGTCGCTGCTGCTATCGCTGCCTGAGCTACCGCTGCCACCGCCGCAGGCGGCGAGCATCAGTGCGGCCAGCCAGATCGTGCAGCGGCCGCCTCGCGGCATGCGGCCGCCGTCAGGGCAGAGCATCGATGAGCACGCCGGCCGGGATGAGGCTCGGGACAAAGGCGCGACCGCGAAATGAGCGCGCATGCCCCGCTGCCTGAACGACCAGATCCGGTTGCGACACAGACAGCTGGCGGTGCGCACCGGCGCGCGTTTGCACCGTGCTCGCCGAGGCGTTCAGATATGGCGTGAAATACTCACCGAGCAAGGTCCGCAGGTCAGGTGGGGTAGGACCCCGCCAGGTGATGGCGAACACCTTGTCGTCCGGTGAGGCGTATTCGCGCACGATCGTACCGGTAGCGGCGGTAATCTCGTGCACGGCATACTGTTGCAGCAACGTCGTGCGTAGCGCGCCTTCGAGCACGACGCGATCATCGCCGACTGAGCTCGCGCCAGCGCCCAAATGAGCCAGTGCCGGCCCCACGCCGCCAAAAAACAATACAATACAGGCGGCAACAGGTCGGCTGGCGCGGGTTATTCGCTGTCGTTTTTGCGGATTCACAGGCCTTCCCAGTCCGCAGATTGACAGAATCGGCGGTGCAATTCCGAGACCTCACTCACTGTCTTAATGTCTGCGGCCGGCGCCGCGGCGCGTTGCGGGCCCTCATCGAGCGCTTTGACGCCAATCGGTGACACGGCGCCGCAGGGTAAGCCTGGAGGTCCGCAGGCACGGTGAGCCCACCGGCGCGACCGCAGGTTCTCCCGGGGTAGAATGAGCGTGTTTGAAACGATTGGTATTACGAACTTCAGATGAATGCCCAGCTCTCACTTGATCTGTCGCGCGCGGCTGCAGCTCGCGACGCTGCGGACAAACCGCGGCTGCGCGAGATTCCTTACAACTACACCTCGTTTTCCGACCGGGAAATCGTGCTGCGATTGCTCGGCGAGCCCATGTGTGCCCTGCTCGATGAGCTGCGGCATGAACGGCGCACCGGCCGCTCTGCCCGCATGCTCTTTGAAGTGCTGGGCGATATCTGGGTGGTACGGCGCAATCCCTATCTGCAGGACGATCTGATCGAGAGTGCGCGTCGGCGCCGGTTGCTCGTGGCGGCCATGCACCATCGTCTGGCTGAAATCGACCGCCGTCGCGATGAGCAGGACAGCGAGCGCTTCGGCCGGGTCGGGGAACTGCTGGCGGCCGCCCGTGAAGCGGTGCGCAGCTTCGAGTCGTTCTTCGGCTCCACGCTGCAGCTGCGCCGGCGCGCTCGACGTGCGCTGGCCCGTCACACGCGTGCCGACAACATCCGCTTCGATGCCTATGCGCGCGCCTCGCATGTGACGGACGCCACCGATTGGCGCGTCGAATACCCGTTCCTCGTGCTCATGCCCGATAACGAGGCCGAAATCCCCGGGCTCGTGCGCAGCTGTATCGAGCTGGGCTTGAGCATTATTCCGCGCGGCGGCGGTACCGGTTATACGGGCGGCGCGATCCCGCTGACGCCACTGTCGGCCGTCATCAACACCGAGAAACTCGAGTCCCTCAGCGGCATCGAGCCGGTGCGACTGCCGGGGCTCGAGCATGAAACGCCCACCGTGCTGACCGGCGCGGGCGTCGTGACCCGCCGCGTCAGTCAGATCGCCGAGCACAGCGGCCTGGTGTTCGCGGTGGATCCGACTTCTGCCGATGCGTCCTGCATCGGCGGCAACATCGCGATGAATGCGGGCGGCAAGAAGGCGGTGCTGTGGGGCACCGCGGTCGACAACCTGGCCTGGTGGCGCATGGTCGACTGCGAAGGCAACTGGCTCGAGACTACGCGCATTGGCCACAATCTCGGCAAGATTCACGATGCCGAGACGGTGCAATTCGAGCTCGTCTGGAAGGACGGCACGCAGCCGCCGCAGCACGCGCGTGTCCTGCGCAGCGAACAGCTGTGCCTGGCGGGCCGCAGTTTTCGCAAGCTCGGACTCGGCAAGGACGTGACTGACAAGTTTCTGGGCGGCCTGCCCGGCGTGCAGAAGGAGGGTTGCGATGGTCTGATCACGGCGGCGCGCTGGATATTGCACCGCATGCCGCGCCACACGCGCACGGTGTGTCTTGAATTCTTCGGCCAGGCGCGCGAGGCAATCCCGGCCATCGTCGAGATCAAGAATTACCTCGATGGCCTGGCCGCCGCGGGCGTGCGCCTGGCCGGACTCGAGCACATGGACGAGCGTTACCTGCGCGCCGTGGGCTACACCACCAAGTCCAGGCGCGGCGCGCTGCCGAAGATGGCGCTGTTCGGCGACATCGTCGGCGACGAGGATCTGGCGGTCGCGGGCGCGGCCTCCGAAGTCGTGCGCATCGCCAACGCGCGCAGCGGTGAGGGCTTCATCGCGGTCAGCGCCGAGGCGCGGCGCAAATTCTGGCTCGATCGCTCGCGTACCGCGGCGATAGCTCGTCATACCAACGCGTTCAAGATCAACGAGGATGTCGTGATCCCGCTCGCGCGTCTGGGCGAATACACCGACGCGATCGAGCGCATCAATATCGAGTTCTCCATCAGCAACAAGCTTAGGCTCATCGAGCAGCTCGAGCAATTGTTCGCCGCGCCGCTGCCACTCGCACGGGCCGAGGACAACGAGCTCGGCACGCTGGCGAGCGAAGAGATCATCGGCGAGCGCCTCGCACAGACCCGTCAATTGCTCACCGAGGTGCAAGCGCGCTGGGGTTGGCTGCTGGTCAATTTGGACACGAGCATGGGCGAGGCTGTGCACGAGCTGGAACGGCTCGGGCTCGGCGAACTGTTAGCCGAGGTGCGCGCTCGGCTCAGGCGCAGCCCCGAGCTGCGGCTGTGCGATCTGCTGCAGGATCGCAGCCTGCGTGTGTCGTGGAAGCGTGAGCTGCGAGCGCCGCTGCAGCAGATATTCAGCGGTCACGTGTTCGCGCCGATCCTTGCCGCCTGCAATGAAACGCACGCGCGGGTGCTGCGCGGACGACTGTTTATCGCGCTGCACATGCACGCCGGCGATGGCAACGTGCATACGAATATTCCGGTCAATTCGGACGACTACGAGATGCTGCGCGCCGCGAGCGCAACCGTCACGCGCATCATGGCGATCGCGCGTCGCCTCGACGGGGTCATATCCGGCGAGCACGGTATTGGCATCACGAAGCTTGCCTACCTCGAGGAGCCGGAGTGGCGCCAGTTTCGCGATTACAAGCAGCGCATCGACCCGCAGGGACACTTCAACAGCGGCAAGCTGCTGCCCGGTGGCGATCTGTCACGCGCCTATACGCCGAGCTTCAACCTGCTGGGTCACGAATCGCTGATCATGCAGCAGTCCGACATCGGCTCGATCTCAGACGCCATCAAGGACTGCCTGCGCTGCGGAAAGTGCAAGCCGGTGTGCGCAACCCATGTGCCGCGCGCCAATCTGCTCTACAGCCCGCGCAACAAGATCCTCGCGACCTCGCTGCTGATCGAGGCCTTTCTGTACGAGGAGCAGACACGCCGCGGCGTGAGCATCCGGCATTGGGACGAATTTGCCGATGTCGGCGATCACTGCACGGTGTGTCACAAGTGCGAACCACCCTGTCCGGTGGATATCGACTTCGGCGATGTATCGATGGCGATGCGCGATCTGCTGCGCCGCATGGGCAAGAAGCGGTTCAACCCCGGCACCGCCGCCTCGATGTTCTTTTTGAATGCGACCGATCCGCACACCATCCGCCTCGCGCGCAAGCTGATGATCGAGTGGGGCTACGGCGCGCAGCGCTTGCTGAGCGGGCTACTCAAGTCGGTCGCGCGCAGGCAGGTGCAACATCCGCCGGCCACGACGGGTAAAGCGCCATTGCGCGAGCAGGTCATTCATTTCGTCAATAAGAAAATGCCCGGCGGCCTGCCCAAGAAGACGGCGCGGGCGCTGCTCGATATCGAGAATGCGGACTATGTGCCGATTATCCGCGATCCGACGCTCACGAGCAGTCACTCCGAGGCGGTGTTTTATTTTCCGGGCTGCGGCTCCGAGCGCCTGTTCTCCCAGGTTGGACTCGCGACGCAGGCCATGCTCTGGCACGTCGGCGTGCAGACGGTATTGCCGCCCGGGTATCTGTGCTGCGGTTACCCACAGCGCGGCGCCGGCCAGTTCGACAAGGCCGAGAAAATCATGACCGACAACCGCGTGCTATTTCACCGCGTCGCCAATACGCTCAACTACCTGGATATCCGCACCATCGTGGTCAGCTGCGGTACCTGCTATGACCAGTTGCAGGGTTACCGGTTCGAGGAGATTTTCCCTGGCTGCCGCATCATCGACATTCACGAGTACCTCATGGAGAAGAACGTGCGGCTGCAGAGCGTGACCGGTACGCGCTACATGTACCATGACCCCTGCCACTCGCCGATGAAGACCTACGATGCGCTCGCGGTCGTCAATTCGCTCATGAACGACGCGCAGAACGGGCACATTGAAAAGAATGAGCGCTGCTGCGGCGAATCCGGCACGCTCGCACTCACGCGCCCGGACATCTCCACGCAGGTGCGCTTCCGCAAGGAGCAGGAGGTGCGTGCAGGTGCGGAAAAATTGCGCGCCACTGCGCCGAACGCTGCGGGTGCGGTGCCGGTGAAAGTGCTGACCTCCTGTCCCTCGTGCCTGCAGGGCCTGAAGCGCTTCCAGGAGGATGCCGATCTGGATGCCGATTACATCGTCGTGGAAATCGCGCGCCATATTCTCGGCGTGAACTGGATGGCCGAGTATGTCGCGCGCGCCAATGCGGGCGGCATCGAGCGCGTGCTGGTCTAGATTGGGCCTCGCCTAGCGCGAGGCCACCCCACGATCCTTGCGGTTGAGCGTGGCGGCATCCCAGCCGCCGCCGAGCTGCGAGACCAGATCCACGCTCGAGACCAGCTGTTGGCTCTGGATGCTCAACAGACTGATCTCCGCGGACAGCCGCGTGGTCTGCGCGACCAGCAGGACCGAATAGGCGACGATGCCGGATTTGTACTGATTCAGCGTCAGGGCTTCTGATAGCCTGGCGTCCTTGACGGCGGTCTGTTGCAATTGCAATTGCTGCTCGAGCACGCGCAGGCTCACCAGATCATCCTCGACCAGCTGAAAAGCGGACAGCACGGTGCCACGGTAAGTGGCCACGGCGTTATCGTAGTTGGCCCGGGCCTGTCGATTCTGCGCCAGACGTGTGCCGCCATTGAAAAGGGTTTCGGCCAGCGACGGGCCGAACGACCAGAGCGAATTGCCGGCGCTGAGCAAGCCGGGCAACGCCACGCCGCTGAACAGATAGGTGCCCGACAGCGTCAGGCTCGGAAACCAGGCCGATTCAGCCACGCCGATCAGCGCATTGGCGCTCGCCATGTTGCGCTCCGCCGCGGCAATGTCGGGCCGGCGCTGCAGCAGCTCTGAGGGAATGCCTGCAGGAACCACGGGCACGGTCGTGCTCAATGTAGCCGGATCGATTGACAGCGCCTCGGGATCCTGCCCCGTCAGTACGGCGATCGCATGCTCAAATTTGGCTCGCGTCAGCAATACGCTGGTGTCGGACGCCTGTGTGCTGGCCAACTCGGTCTCGGCCGCGTAGACGTCTGCGAGCGTAGTGACGCCAGCCTTGACCTGATTCTGCGTGATCGTGAGGGAGGTCTGAAAGGCCTTGATCGAGTCCTCATAGAGGATGCGCTGCTGGTCGGCCGCGCGCAGTTGAAAGTAGTCCTCGGCCAGCGTGGTCTGAGCCGACAGGCGCGCGGCGGCGACGTCGGCCGCGCTGGCCTGCGCCTTGTCCACGTCGGATTCGACCGTGCGCCGAATTCGACCCCAGACATCGATCTGCCAGCTGCCCTGTACACCGGCACTGTAGATGTTGTCACGCGTCGTGCCGTTGGTCGTCACGCTGGTGCCGGCGCCGGTCGAGACGGCCTGGTTCAGTTTGCTGCCACCGCCGCTGCGGGTATTCGCGCCCGTCGCCGTGATGGTCGGCAACAGAGCGCCCTGATCAATGCCAATGGCGGCCTGTGCGGCACGATAGGCTGCTTCCGAGGCTTTGAGCGTCTGGTTGGAGACATCGACCTTGCGCTCCAGGGCGTCGAGCACCGGATCGTTATAGATCGACCACCACGGCTGATCGCTGGGCACCTGTGCGGGCACCGCCGGCTTCCAGTCCTTGTTCTCTTTGTAGTCGCCCGCGACCGGCGCGTCGGGGCGACGATAGTTCGGACCCACGGCGCAGGCGCTCAACAACAGCATCGCCGCCAACGGCGTGAAGCGCAGTTTGCCCGGCATCATGTGTACAGTTGCTGCACGCCACCGGGGGCGCTCGCACGCCGGCCGCTCGGCCGCATCCGCCTCATCCAGAGCCGGAAGCGGTCCAAATACATGTAGACAACCGGCGTCGTATAGAGCGTCAGTACCTGGCTGAAGAGCAGGCCGCCGACGATCGAGATACCGAGGGGCTGGCGCATCTCGGCGCCGCTGCCGCTCGTGATCGCCAACGGCAGGGCGCCGAGCAGCGCTGCCATCGTCGTCATCATGATCGGCCGGAAACGCAGCAGGCAGGCGTAATAGATCGCCTCCTGTGCGCTGATCTTGCGCGTGCGCTCCGCTTCCAGCGCCACATCGATCATCATGATCGCATTCTTCTTGACGATTCCTATCAGCAATATCACGCCAATCAGCGCAATCAGGCTGAACTCGGTGCCGAACAACAGCAATGCGACCACGGCACCTACACCGGCGGAGGGCAATGTGGACAGAATCGTGATCGGGTGGATATAGCTCTCGTAGAGCACGCCGAGCACGATGTAGACGGCCACGATGGCCGCGGCGATCAGCCACGGCTCGCTCTTGAGCGACTGCTGGAAGACCTGAGCCGTGCCGGCGAAGGCGCCATGTACCGAGATCGGCACGTGCAATTGCGCCATCGTGCGGCCGATCGCGGCAATGGCCGTGCCCAGCGCGACCCCTTCGGGCAGGTTGAAGGAGAACGTGGTCGCGACGAATGGACCCTGGTGATTGATCGCGAGCGGGGTATTGCCGGGCCCGTATTGCGCAAAAGCCGCCAGCGGCACCATGGTTTCGGAACTGGTACTGACTGAGGCGCCGGTCGAGGCGCTACCGCGCGCGCTATTGGTCAGCTGGTTCAGCGCCGAATTTTGCGCCGCCAGTGAAGGCGCGTTCGAGCTCGAGGTACTCGCGGCGGTGCTGACCGGAGTGTTGCTCGTCGTGGTCGCGGCGCTCGAGTTCGTCGCGCTGCTCGTGTTGGTCGTGCTCGTGGGCGTGCTGCTGATGAGCGTCGAGGTGCTCAATGTACTCGATGTGTTCGAGGTGCTCGTGGCGCCCGAGGTACTCGCGCTGCTCGTATAGGCGCCGACGCCAGCGGCGCTCGACTGGGTACCGCTCAAGGCTCCGCCGGAAGTACTGACCCATACCTCGCGTAGCGTCTCGGGGTTCTGCCAAAAGCTTGGATCCACCTCCATGACGACGTGATACTGATTCATGTCGTTATAGATGGTGGAGACCTGACGCTGTCCGAAAGCGTCGTAGAGCGTATTGTCGATATTGGACAGGTTGATTCCCAGCCGCGCCGCAGTCGCGCGGTCGATCTTCAAGGCGACCGTCAGGCCTTTGTCCTGCTGATCGGAGTTGACGTCCTCGAGCTGCGGCACGCTCTTCATCGCCTCGGTGATCTTGGGCATCCAGAAGTTGAGATCCTCGAGGCTGTCGGCGAGGATCGTGTACTGGTATTGCGAGTTGCTCTGACGCGCACCGGAGCGGATATCCTGGATCGCCTGCAGGAACAGGCGCGCACCGGTCACGCCGGCGAGCTTGGCGCGCAGCCGAGCAATCACGCGGTCACTCTTGACGTGGCGCTGCGAGAGCGGTTTGAGGCCGACAAAGATGGAGGCGGTGTTGGTTGCATTGCCGCCGCCACCGCCGCCGCTGCCGCCGCCCGTGAAGCCAACCACGTCCTGCACCGCCGGGTCGCTCTGCACGATGCTCATTACGCTGCGCAGCTTAGTGATCATGGCCTGGAACGAGATGCTCTGGTCGGCGCGCAGGTTGCCCATCAACGTGCCGGTGTCCTGCTGTGGGAAGAAGCCCTTGGGGACGATCGCAAACAGATAGAAGTTCAGCGCGACGGTAGCGGCGAGCACCAGCATTACCATGCGCGGGTTATCCAGAGCGACACGTAGGGTGCGGCCATAAAAGTCGCGCATGGCGTTGAATCCGCGTTCCACGCCCGCGAGCAGTCGCCCTTGCTGCGTCTGCGCGCGGCTCAGCACATAGGCGCACATCATGGGTGTCGTGGTCAGAGATACCACCAGCGAAATCAGAATGGCGACCGATAGCGTCAGCGCAAATTCACGGAACGTGCGGCCGACCAGACCGCCCATCAGCAGAATCGGCAGGAACACCGAGATCAGCGACAGCGTCATCGCCAGCACGGTGAAACCGACCTCGCGCGCCCCGAGCAGCGCCGCTTGCAGTCGCGGCATGCCTTCCTCGATGTGGCGCTTGATGTTCTCGAGCATGACGATGGCGTCATCCACGACGAAACCGGTGGCCACCGTGAGCGCCATCAGCGAAAGATTATCGAGGCTGAAGCCGAGCAGATACATCGCGCCGAAAGTGCCGATCAGAGACAGCGGCACGGCCACGCTGGGCACCAGCGCGGCGCGCGGGTCGCGCAGCATCAGGAACACCACCAGCACCACCAGCGAGATCGAGATCAGCAGCGTGCGCTCGACATCGCGCAGCGAGGCGCGAATGGTCTCGGTGCGATCGTTGGTCGGGATGATGCGAATGCTGGCCGGAATAGAGGCCTGCAGCTCAGGCAGCAGCGCGCGCACGCGATTAACGACGTCGATGACATTGGCCCCGGGTTGGCGATGCAAGACGAGCAGTATCGCCGGCTTGCCGTCAGCCAGGCCGAGGTTGCGTACGTCCTCGACGCCGGCGCTGACGGTAGCGACGTCCTGCAATCGCACGGGCGCATTGTTGCGATAGGCGACGATGAGCGGGCGGTAATCCTGCGCGTGCGTGGCCGTGTCATTGACGTAGACCTGGTAGCGCTGATCGGCCTGCTGCATCGCGCCTTTCGGACTATTGGCATTGGCCGCCGACAAGGCGGCACGCACATCCTCCAGACCAATGCCGTACTGGAACAACGCCCGCGGATTGAGCTCGACGCGCACGGCCGGCAACGATCCGCCGCCGATCGTGACATCGCCGATGCCATCCACCTGCAGTAATTTCTGCTGCATGATGGTCGAGGCCGAATCGTAGATCTGTCCGCCGGTCAGCGTGTCGGAGGTCAGGGCCAGGATCAGCACCGGTGCATCGGCCGGATTGATCTTGCGATAGGTCGGATTACTGCGCAGCGAGGTAGGCAGATCGACCCGCGCACCCTGGATCGCCGCTTCGACGTCACGCGCCGCGCCATTGATGTCTCGGCTCAACTCGAACTGCAGCGCGATGCGCGAATTGCCTACCGCGCTCTGCGAGGTCATCTCCGAGACCCCGGCAATCGTGCCCAGGTGCCGTTCCAATGGCGTCGTGACGCTGGTGGCGACGGTCTCGGGGCTGGCGCCGGGCAATGCCGCCGACACCACGATAACCGGAAAGTCCACACTGGGCATCGGCGAGACCGGCAACAGGAAAAAAGCCAGGGTCCCGGCGAGCGCCAGACCGATCGTCAGCAATGTCGTGGCGACCGGGCGGTGAATGAAAGGCTCAGAGATGCTCATGCTGCTGCGTCTGCGCGCCTCAGGCGCCGATCTCCCCGGGGCCTGAAGCCG
>Ga0302324_100001672_pt1 | contig 53260 bp, 61 predicted proteins | sample Palsa_T0_1_FD_201949 | JGI IMG/M metagenome (GOLD analysis project Ga0302324, IMG submission 201949) | Peat permafrost microbial communities from Stordalen Mire near Abisko, Sweden - Palsa_T0_1 | ecosystem: Environmental > Terrestrial > Soil > Palsa > Peat permafrost | place: Sweden: Abisko...
ATAAGGATTTGAAGTATCCGCCGCTCCCGCCTCTCAAGGTGCCGGAGCCCGTGGAAGTGACGCTGTCCAACGGCATGAAGATTATGCTGTTGGAAGATCACGAGCTTCCGCTGGTAAGCGGCGCTGCGCTTATCCGCACGGGAAATCTGTTCGACCCACCGAATAAGAAAGGCTTGGCTGGTTTGACGGGCGACGTTCTGCGTTCGGGCGGAACGAAGACGAAAACGGGCGATCAACTCGATCAGGATCTGGAGAACGTCGCGGCATCCATCGAGAGCCAGATCGGTGAGTCCAGCGCCACAATGAGCTTTTCGTGCCTGAAGGACAATACCGATCAGGTGCTCGGCCTGTTCAAGGATCTGCTCACTGCGCCCGAGTTTCGCCAAGACAAAGTGGATTTGGCCAAGACGCAGACCCGCAGCGGAATTTCACGGCGCAATGACGATCCGGACAGCATCGCGGAGCGCGAATTCAGCGACATAGTTTACGGCCGCAACACGCCGTATGGCTGGATGGTTGAGTATGCCGATATCGACAACATCCAGCGCCAGGATTTGGTTAATTTCTACCGGCGTTATTACTTCCCTTCGAACATCACGCTGGAAGTCTATGGCGACTTCTCCGCGGACGAACTAAAGGGCAAGCTCGAACGGCTCTTCGGTGATTGGAAATACGCGCAGCCGCCTGTGCCGGCGTTTCCCAAGGTAGTAGAGAAGGCCGTGCCGGGTGTCTTTCTGGCTACGAAGGACGATACCACGCAGACGTTCTTCAACGTCGGCGAGCTGGGCGGCGAGTTGCGTGACAAGGATTATCCGGCGCTGGAAGTAGCCGCCGAGATTCTAGGCGGAGGATTCTCCAGCCGGCTGTTTCGCAACGTGCGCACACTGCACGGCTGGGCGTATAGCATCTCTGCTTCTTGGAATGCCAACTACGATCATCCAGGAACGTTCGTGATCTCCGGCAGCACGCAGTCGGCTCATACAATTGATACGCTGAAGGCCGTCGGCGAGGAGCTGGACAAAATCAGGACCGCCGAAGTTACCGATCAGGAGTTGCAGTCCGCCAAGGACACGGTGCTCAACGGATTTGTTTTCAATTTCGACCGGCCCAGCAAAACCATCAATCGCTTGATGATCTACCAATACTTCGGATATCCGAAGGATTTCATCTTTCAATATCAGAAGGCGATTGCCGCGGTTACCAAAGCCGACATTCTGCGCGTGGCGCAACAGTATTTCGATCCGAAGAAGCTGACCTACGTTGCGGTGGGCAATCCCAAGGACTTCGGAACGCCGCTGGCGAGCCTGGGGATGAAGGTTGAGCCGATCGATCTCACGATCCCCGAGCCGAAGGCAGAGGCTCCGCCGCCCGATGCCGCTTCGTTGGCCAAAGGCAAGGAGCTTTTGCAGCGCGTTCAGCAGGCTCTCGGCGGCGCGGACAAGCTGGCCGCCGTGAAGGACCTGCAATACCATGCGGACCTGGAAGTGCTGACTCCCGGCGCTTCCATGAAAGTGAAGCAGACCGATTCGTTCATTGCACCGTCAACGCTCCGCCAAGATAACGAGCTTCCGTTCCTGAAGCAGTCCGTTTATTCCGACGGGACGTCCGGATGGTTGTCGGGGATGCAAGGAGTGCAAAACTTAACGCCGCCGGTTCTCAAACAAATTCGCGGCGAGGCGTTCCGGCAATTGCCGGGTCTGGTGATGAGCGACCGCGACCCGAATCGGACGGTGAACTACGCCGGCGAAGGAGTAATCGAGATCTCTTCCAAGGACGGCGAAAGCGTCCGCCTAAGCGTGGATGAAAAGACCGGCATTCCCGCGAAGCTCGCGTATCAGCAGTCGGCGGCTGAAGGCGGCAGCGCGGTGGAGGAAGTCTTCTCGGACTGGCGCGACGTGGACGGACTCCGCCTCCCATTCCAGTGGACCGTGATGCAGGGCGGCAAGAAATTTGCCGGTGTCACGGTGCAGGATTACAAGATCAACTCCGGGCTGACACCGGAGGTCGTTGGCAAGAGACCCTTGCCGGCGACGCCACCGGTTCCGCCGACGCCACCGGCGCAACCGAAATGACGCGGATTGTTTTCGCGGCCCTCGCGGCCGCGCTCGTGTTGCGCGCGGAAACGCCCGAACAACGCGGCAAACGCGTAGTTGACGAGTGTTTGCAGGCATTGGGAGGCGATCGCTATCTGAACATGGAGAATCGCGTGGAATCCGGCCGCGTCTACTCGTTCTATCGCGAAAAGCTCACCGGACTGAGCATCGCCAAGATCTACACTCATTACGATTCGGGCGTCACCGATACCGCGCATCAGCTGGCGCAGCGCGAGCGGGACAACTACGACAAGAAGGAAGACTACGGCGTGCTGTTCACCGAAAAAGAAGCTTGGGACATTACTTACCGGGGCGCGCGGCCCCTGCCCGAGGATCGCTTTGCGCGCTACAGCGACACCACCATGCGCGACATATTCTATATTCTGCGCGTGCGGTTGCATGAGCCTGGTTGGATTTTCGAATCCAAGGGCACTGACGTTATCGAAAACGCGGGGGTCGAGGTGGTCGATCTGACGGACGCAGAGAATCGCACCACCACCGTCTATTTCGACCACATCAACAAGTGGCCGGTGCGCCAGGTTTTCTTTCGCCGCGACAGCGTAACCAAGGACAAGAACGAAGAGGTCACGCATTTCACGAAGTACCGGGACGCGGGAGGCGGCGTTCAGTGGCCTTTCTCTATTGAGCGCGACCGCAACGGCGAGAAGATCTACGAGATATTTTCGACTTCGGTAGAGGTCAACGCCCCGAAGATTTCCGGCGACCTGTTCGTTTTGCCATCCACCATCAAACTGTTGAAACCGGAGTAGCGGCCGCCGCCGGCTTGGGCCCGGCTTGCGGCGCCTGCGCGGGTGCAAGCGGAAGCTGGATGGTGACCAACAAACCGGGATGGGCATTCTGAGCGGATAACTTGCCTTTGTGCAGCTCCACCGAACGCCGCGCAATGGCCAGCCCGAGTCCCAGCCCGCCGCTGGCGCGGTTGCGATCTGAATCCACGCGGTAGAACGGATCGAAGATCCGCGTGAGCGCCTCGGGAGGCACTCCCGGCCCGTAATCGCGGACGCTCACCAGAGCGGAATCGGCGGTTTTGGTAAGCTCCACGTCCACGGACGTGTTGCGTGGAGCATAGCGGATGGCATTGCGGATCACGTTCTCAATCGCGCGGCGGATCAGCTCTTCGTCGCCCGATAAGATGGCCGGCACCGGCGCCTTCAGCAGCAGCGTGCAATCCTTGGCCTTGGCTTCCAGCAGCGAGTCATACACCCGGTCGCCCAGCAGCTCGTCCAAATGCACGATATCGTTTTTCTGCATCGAAGGATCGGCCTCGACTCGGGTTACTTGCAGCAACTCGGCCACCAGCTCATTCAGCCGGTCGGCTTCCTTTTGAATGCGGTCCAGCATGTGTTCGCGATCCTCGCCCGAGCGAGCCAGCTCCACCGCCACGCCAAGCCGGGCCAGGGGACTGCGCAGCTCGTGGGAAATATCCAGCAGCAGGCGGCGTTCGACCGCCAACAGCGTCTGGATGCGGCCGGCCATTTCATTGAAGCTGCGCGCCAACTCGCCCAGTTCGTCCTTGCGGGAGGCAGGCGCGCGAGCGGAGAAATCGCCGCGTCCGAAACAATCGACCACGGAACGCAAGCGGCGCACGGGTGACGTCAAATGATAAGCGAACGCATAGCACAGCAAGACCACTAATCCCACGATCCAGAGATGCTGGGGCTGAAGGAAGAAGAACGACGTCAAGTTGCGGCGCTGATCGATCAAAAACAACCGGTAGCGGTGACTGGAATCCTCGCGCGCAATAATCGGCGGTCTGCCGCCGAATGGAAACGGCATTCGCCACCGGCCACGCTTGGGGACGCGGACCAGCTCTGGGTGAGTCGTCCCGGTGAGCAGGTCGGTGCCGTTGGAATCTGTGAAGAAGACTTTGACCTGCGCGATCTGCTGGAATCTCGCCAGCACAGCGGCGAGCGCGTCGCGTCCGCCGGTCTCATAGGCGCGCTTGGCGTCCTCCACCTGGACGTTGAGCAGCGTGCCGAATGGTCCCCGGGACCCGGTGGAGCTGAAAGTGGCCGCGGTGGTGATGATGATGCCGGCGATGGCAACCGCAGTTGTCGCCAGAAACCAAAGCAGCGTTTTGGCGAAAAGCGATCTCATGCGGACTCCTTCATGCGATCACGGCGTCTTCCGGGCTTTGACAGAACTGATAGCCCACGCCGCGAATGGTCTTGATCACCGGCCGGCTGCTTTCGAGTTTGCGGCGCAGATGACTCACGTGCATGTCGATGGAGCGATCGAACGGCGTGGCTTTGCGGTTGTACAAGCTTTCCATCAGTCCATCGCGCGATACCACCCGGCCGGCATTCCGCATGAGCTGTTCCAGGATATCGAATTCAAGAGTGGTGATTTCGATGGGCTTGCCGTCGGAGGTGACCTCGCGCGTGCCAGGGTCCAGCGCCACTCCATTGATCTCCACGCGTCCGCGGTTTACCTTGTTCTCGGTGCGCCGCAGGATGGCTCGGACGCGCGCCACCAGTTCGCGGGGATTGAACGGCTTCGGAAGATAATCGTCGGCTCCCAGCTCCAGGCCAACGATACGATCGACGTCCTCGCCGCGCGCGGTCAGCATAAGAACCGGAACGCGGCTGGTGGTGCGCAGGCGTTTCAGAATTTCGAATCCATCCAAGCCAGGCAGCATAACGTCCAGCACGATCAAGTCAAAGCCGCCTTGTTGCGCTGCTTCAAGAGCGGCATGCCCTTCGCTAACACATTCCACGGTGAAGCTCTCGCGCTCAAGAAATTCCTTGAGCAGTGAGCATAGCTCCACGTCGTCGTCGACGATCAACAGCCTCATTTCACCTTTATTTTATCGCAGGGAGCGGTTTACAAACCCTTAACAACGGCGGTCGCTATCGGAACTTGAATGCCATCTCCGTACTTCGCCACCCCGGAAATGCTGACCGGCAGGTGACCGGTTATCGCAATCTCACCGAACAGTGCCTTGGCGAGGGCGGTCTCGGAAGTCGGAGTGGGACTGAACGTGGTCATGTAGGCCGCTACATTGGGGAAGCTGCGCACCAGGTAGGGATTTCCGAGGGCCGCGAGCAGCACGGGCGCCTTTCCGGCGATCAAGCCATTCAGAAAATCGGGATAGCCGCCAGCCAGCGCGACGTTTCCGCGATATGCATTCACGCTGACGAACGCCGCCGCGATGATCTGGCCGCAGCTGGAAGCCTTCTCGGCCACCTGATCGAGATCGGCCTTGGTCATCGCGGGGTCGAGCACCGTGGTAGTGATGCTGGGCGCGCGCTTCTTGACTTCATCGATCAATCGAATGCCTTGCTGGCTGCGCCGGCCTTCCGTCAAGGCGATCAGGCACGTGTTCTCGGGATGACGAACCGGGAGCGAGTCCTTTGTATCTTTGACCAGCGTCACGGCGTGGTCGGCGACCGACTGCGCGCGCTCCTCGGACTCGGGTGAATCGACTACATCGGCGATGTCTTCGAGGTTCACAAGTTTCTTTCGCGTGAGGCCGAGGCGCACCTTCGCGGCCAGCACCCTGGTGACGCTCTCATCCAGGCGCTTCCGGCTGATCCGCCCGCTCTCCACCGCTGCCGTCACGCCGCGGATGGCATCCTCGGCGCGCTTGGGCATCAGAAGCACGTCGGCGCCGGCTTGGATCGCACGCACGGAAGCTTCCGCGGTGTCGAACATGGCCGCGAGCCCTTGCATGTCCATTGCGTCGGTGACCACCAGGCCGTGAAAACCTAATTCGTCGCGCAGTACGCCAGTGAGGATCTTCGACGATACGGTGGCCGGAATGTTCTCGGGTTCCAGAGCCGGCACCGCGAGATGCGCGGTCATCACCGCATCCACTCCGGCGGCGATTGCGGTGCGGAACGGCTGCAGCTCCACCGCTTCGATGCGGTCGTGATCCGCATCCAGCCGCGCGAGCGCCAAGTGGCTATCCTCGGTGGTGTCGCCGTGGCCGGGGAAATGCTTGGCCGTCACCAGCACGGGATTCTTGCGGTCGGAATGCGCGCCGGTGATGTAGGCTTGGACGAAGCTGGACACTTCGGCCGGGTTCTCCCCGAACGATCGAATGTTGATGATGGGATTGTCGGGATTGTTGTTCACGTCGGCGACGGGTGCGAACAACCAATTGACACCCATGGCGCGCGCGTCGCGAGCCGTGTCCGCGCCTTCCTGAGAAACGGCCGTCAAGTCTTTCGCGGCCGCAAATGCCATGCTGTAGGGCCACGCCGTGGTGGAGTTCACGCGCATGGAAGCGCCGCGCTCGAAATCGGCGGTGACGAACAGGGGGGTCCTGGCCATCTTCTGCAGGCGGTTGATCAAAGCCGCCATGGCGTAGGGTTCGGCGTTTCGCACGCCTCCATTGAGCGAGTGGCCAGTGACGATCACGCCGCCGACATGCAGGTCGCGGATGAAGTGTTGATACTTGCGGAATTCGGTGGAGCGCGTGTTGGCCGGCTCGCCATAGATAGGCATGATGATCAACTGCGCCACTTTGTCGCGCAGGCTCATGGACCGCACCCACTGCCGAACGGAGGCGGGATTGGTTTTGTCGACTGTCTTGGAGTTCTTGGGGCGGGTGGCGGCGCTGGCGAGCGGGATGCACAATCCGAGAGCGATGCAGGCGCGGAGCAGTGTCATTCCTTGATTTAACTTTAGCGCGAAGTAGTTGGTGGTTGTGGGTGGTGGTTGGTGGTTGGTGGTTGGTGGTTGGTTGCTGATGGCTGGTGGTTGGTTGCTGGTGGCTGGTGGCTGGTTGTTGGTGGTCGGTTGTTGGTGGTTCAGAGAGAGGCGCTGGCCACACGGGAGGGCGGCTGCATGTGGAAAAGCACATATTCGATATGGCGCGACTGGTTGAGGCGCTTCAAGCGCTCGGCGCAGGCTTCGACCTGGTCTTTTGAATAAACGAACCCATCTTGAGATGGATCATACGGGATTCCTTTGTGTTTGTGCAATTCCAAGAGGGCTGCGGCTTGCCTGAGGTCGCGCTCTTGCTCGTGGCGGCGCTCGGATTGGATTTCGCGGAGCTTGTCCACGGCCTTTTGGAACTGGCGCGAGAGCCGCTGGTAGTGAAGACCGAGAGTGGCGAGGGCGCGGTGGGCGTCGACGATGTCAAATTCGATGGCCGCTTGGTCGGTGGGTGGATTGGCGGCGCGGTCGAGGAGGGCGGCTTCGAGCGCGGGGATGCGGTTGAGGCGCCAGGCGGTGTCGGCGAGTTCCTGGGTGAGCTGGGTCTCGGTGGGGGTCGCCGGCTTGTATTCGTCGAAGAAGCCGCGGCGATGGGCGTCGAATGCTGCCTGGTCTTCGGAGGGTAGGACGGGCGAGCGGCTGGTGAGGCCGTGGGTGAGGGCGTTCATGGAAGAACGCTGTTTACCGGCGGCGGTACGGCGTCCGGTGGCTCGATTGGGAATTAGGGGTTTGGGGTTGGGGATTGGGTTTGTCATGAGACCTCCGATGCGGTTCTAGCACGGGCGGAGTGCGATTTTGCGCGCAGTACGCGGGATGTTGTTGGGAGGGAGGGGAAGATCGATGAGGGAGTGGCGTGATTGATGGTGGTTGGATTCTTCCAGCGCGGCCCTCGCCAAAGCATCAAGGGTGCACGTAGTTGATCCTAATCTCGCAAGATGGGGTGGTGGTGGCGGTGGGGCAGGAGAACTGTATTGTTGCGCCGCCGTTGGTAAGAGTGGCGGATTTAAACGTCAAGTTGTTCTCGATGATGTCGGTACCGCCCAGCATGGCGTCATATTCCGGATCGATTGGGTTTCGATGAAATGCGAGGACGATTCGGCTGTTGTCGGCTGACTTTATCGTGAGAATCTTGATGGTGGTGTTGGAATCTTCGCTGTCAAGGGCGAAGATATCCATCGTCCAGCCGCCTACCAAGGTGATCGCGGCATTGTTGGGACAAGCCACCCCCATGACGCATTCCAAGGTTGTCGCGGAATAGCCACTATCATCGACGACGATGTGAGGAGCGCCGCTGTCGTTCACGATGTGAAAGTCGCCGTTGCTCATTCCCTTGTGCCGAATGTGGGTGGAACCATCAGAGATGATGATGGGCGAATTTACGGGAGTACCAACGGCGCCCGGCTTCCCAGAGTTCGGTTGCGGCTGCCCCCGTTTTGCGGTGCATCCGGTAAATACGATAATCGCGGAGAGCAGGAACGTAATCTTCATCATTTTCATCCTCGTCAGTGTATTTCGGAAAACGTCTGCAATACCGGCCGTGAAATCTTTTCGATATCCGGCCGGGTGAGGTACTTATTATAGGCTGAATCTCCCCATTGGCGGGAGAGCTGCAACAGCGCCTCCCGAGCCCGTACGGCATACCGCGCGTCGGCCCGCGATGCCAACGCGAGGGCGCGCCACAGCAGCTCCGGACGCGAGGCGAGGCGCGGTTCAATCTGCTGGAAGACCCGCAGCGCGGATTTTCGGTCGCCCTGTTCGATGCGAGCCTGAAGCGCCGCGGCTTCGGCATCGAGAATATCGCTGATGTCGTGGCCGGCTTCGGCTGCGGCGAGTGCAACCTCGCACTTCTTGACGGCCTCGGCTTTGTTCCCTTCGCCCATCAGCGCCAGGCCGATGACCTGTTGGAGCTTGGCATCTAAATCCGGTGTTTGGGCGGCGTCGGCGGCGAGAGCCGCGCGCGCCAAATGCGCCGCTTCCTGGAATCGATTCTGGCTGAGTAACATGCCGGCGCGGCCATACATTAGGTTGAGCCGAAGCGGAGGAAATCTCTGCGCGCTGGCGTCCGCATTGGCGAACATGGCTGCGGCTTCCGTATAGTGTCCGAGCCGCCACAGGGTATCGCCGCATTGCAAGCTGGCATAACCGACATGCTCGGCATCGGTGGCCAGCTCCAAGGCTTTGCGATACTGTTCCAGGGCTTCGGGGTAGCGGTCCTGCCGGAACAGATTCTCGCCGATGCCCTCGTGCGCCAACGCCATCTGGGGACGGTCCTGTTCTTTTTCCGCGCTCTCCAGCAAGCTGCGGAACGAGACGAGGGCGCCATCGTAGTCGCCACTGGCGACCTTGGCGCGTGCGACGATGGTGAGGCACTGAAGAGATTGCCTTGCATAGTGGTTCGCCTGATAGAACAAAAGCGCTTCCTGCGCTTCGCGAACCGATTTGTCCCACTGCTGAGTCTGATCGTGAAGACTTGCGAGTGAACTCAGGCTTAGAGCCGTGAGTTGACCCGAGCGGGTTTGTCGCGCGAGATCGAGGGCTTCGAGGTAGTACTGCTCGGTGCTGGGGAAATCCTGCTTGCGGCGAAAGGCGTTGCCGAGGTTGACCAATCCACGTATGGCAAGCGCTTCCAACTGATGACTGCGCGCAGTGTCCAGAGCCTCGCGCGCATATCGCTCCGCCGCCGCGGCATCGCCCGCTTGATAGGCGTTGGTGCTCAAGCGGAGGGTGGCATTGATCTCCTGCTGCAAATTTCCGGCCAGGCGGGCGGTATGGAGCGCGTTTCCGAGGAAGACCGCGCCAGCATCCAACTGGCCGCGCGTATTCGCGGCGATTCCCCGCTGAAGCGACTCCTCGGTCAAACCTTCCAGGTTGCTGGTGAGCCGATACAGACGTTCGGCTTGGGCGAAGGATTCATCCGATTTGACAGTGTTCAATTGCCGGGCGTAGAGCACGCCCAACCGGAGCCACGCTGCCGGATTGTGTTCCGGTCCGTCGGCGGCCCGACGGTAGCTGCGGATGGCGTCGTCGGGCCGATCGGCTTTCTCGTAGGCGCGGCCCAGATCGACGGCGATCTCGGCGCTATCGCCCCCGGCGCGGGCGATCTCCTGGTACTTTGCCGCCGCAGGGAGGAATTCACGGGTGATCTGTAGATCGATCGCCTCGATCTGCAGGCGATCCGATTTCGATAGCTCCGAGGAGTCCTCACGCCTGGCCAGCAGCATCTCTTGGCCGGCCTTTTCGGACATATCCAACTCGACCCAGGCCTCCGCCAGCCGCGCGTGAATCTGGGCGGAGCGGGGCGCGAATTTCACCGCCTCCTGTAGCGCCTGCGTGGCCGCAAAATAAGCCCCGGCGCCAATGTCGGCCACGCCCTTTTGATAGAGGGCCCGCGCCTCCGGCTGCAGACGGCGGCTTGCGTTCACATACTCCCGCCAAATGGCGGCAGCACCGAGTGCCGCGACCGCCGCCACGGCCGCAATGACTGCCCGCCGCCGGGTGACGACTGGTAGCTTCAGAGTCATCGAAACGGGATCGCCCCGCAAGGCTTCCAGAAAGTGGCGTGCGCGTGTGAAGCGTTTGGCCGGGTCCTGATCAAGCGCGCGTAGGATGGCGCGCTCCCATTTCACGTCGAGCCCCGGCGCCAACCCGCGGGGGGAAGGGACTGCCCGGTTGGTTCGAAGAATCGCTCGGGCCATCGGCGTATCGCCGGCAAAAGGTAGAGCCCCGGTCACCATCTTGTATGTCACCATGCCGAGCGCATAAACGTCGGAAGCGAATGTCGCGGCGGCGCCGGTCAATGCTTCCGGCGCCATATAATCGAGCGTACCCACCGCCACGTTGCTCAGGGTCGCAGTCGCGCCATCGGCAGCGACGAATCGGCGCGCCAGCCCGAAATCGGTGACGACGGCCCGGACGCCATCGCCTGCCGGAACCAACATCACGTTGGTCGGTTTGAAATCGCGATGGATTATCCCGGCCTCGTGGGAGGCGTCCAGCCCGGCGCCCATCTGCTGCAGAAGTGGCAGCGCCTCGGACTCGCTCATTGCGCCGTTGCGCTGTAGTCTTGCGGCCAGCGTCTCTCCGGCCAGAAACTCCATGGTCAGGAAGATGACGGGCCGCCCGCTTCCGCGTTCGTGCCGAGCGAGATCGAACACTTTGCACACGTTGTTGTGCGAGATCTTACGCGAGAGCGCGATTTCCCGCTTGAAACGCGCAATCATCGATTCGTCGTCGGCGATGGCTGGAAGCAGCGTCTTGAGAGCCACGGTTTCAGCGAGTTTGAGATCGAGATCCTGTGCTTCGTAGACTTCGCCCATGCCACCGCGGTTGAGGTAGCGCAGAATACGGTAGCGTCCGGCGACGACTTGCCCTTCGTGAAAAACGGGCGCAGCGCCGGAAGCCGTGGCAAACGGCGGACGGTCCCCGATGGGCCTGCGCTGATGCTGCTGAAGCATGCGCTGGACTTCCATATAGAGCTCGACATCGTCGCCACAAGTTTGGCGCAGGAACTCCTCGAGGCCGGAACTGGGCTGCTCCACAGCCGCGTCGAAAATGGCGCGGACCTGTTGCGAGCGTTCGGGAGTCATGGGCGCCCCTTGCTGAGTGCTGCCTTCAGGGCGACGGCGCCCGGGCGGGTGTGGTGTTTCGCGCGCGCGTGAAACTGGACGCGGACCACGCCGGGCCACTGCGATTTGGCGCCCGGACCCCCGTTCAGGGCCCCGGGCACTCGGGTAATTTCGCAGGCGGAGGCGGCCTCAACCATATGAGGAACAGAAGAATTGTACCTCATGGGCAGTATCAACACCTCTGCGAATGGCTGGACCGGCCCGCAATGGTAGCAACGGCTTGACGTCGCCGTTTCCATGTTGACGTGCGTTTGGAACTTCCGCCGGAAGAGTCCGCAAACCGTAAACGGTGGTCGTATAGCGAGTGCTCCGGCGCGGGAGGCCGCTACCGTTCAACCGGGTTGATAAGCGGGTGCGGGACGCTGCTTGGCCGGCGCGAGCGCGATTAAGGCCACGCCGATGACGATGAGGACCGCTACGCCCGCCAGTTCGAAACGTGCAACCATGTTCCGCATGGCTTGAGTGCCCATAAGGGCGGCATGAGCGAAGCTCGACCAGGCTGTGAAAGCGATCAGGCTGCGATTCGCCGATGGGTTGCGTATGGCTAGAAGCAAAAAAACGCCGAGCGTGACATAAAGGCTGAACATCATCGACAGCGCAGGGTCTTGCCGCACAAAAATGACCAAGGGATAAGCTAACGCCAAGAAGAGCACGCCTACCAACGCCAGCACGATCTTCAGAGCAACTTGTCGATTCATTTGCGCCCTCCCGTATACTGTGCGCGCTAGCGCAGCGCACCGATGGGGTCGACCCGCGAGGCTCGCAGCGCAGGAATCGCACAGGCTGCAAGCGCGACGCCCGCCAGCGCCACGGCGACGCAGGCAAATGTCAGTGGATCTCGCACCGGCACGCCAAAGACGAGGCTGGACACGGTCTGACCCAACGCCAGGCCGGCGCCGATTCCGGTTCCAATCCCAAGGAGCGCCACGGTCATTCCTTCGGCGACAATCAGGCGCAACACGCCTCTGGGTGTAGCGCCCAGGGCCATCCGTACGCCTATTTCGCCCGTGCGCTGGCTCACCGAATACGCCAGCACGCCGTAAATGCCGATGGAGGCGATCAGCAAGGCCACAAATCCAAACACGCCCAGTATCACCGTATTGAGCCGCGGCTGCGCCGAGCTGGCCGACAGCCACTGCTCCATGGTCCGCGCGTTGGCGAGCGCCAGCTCCGCGTCGAGCTCATGGACCTGCTGGCGAATCCGAGGCATCAACTCTTCCGGCGCGCCATTGGCTCGCACGACGACATCCATCACCGGCCATACACGGGCGGCCAGAGGATAATATAGAGTCGGCGACTCCTGGGTGAGGGCCGTGCTGCGCACGTCACCGACGATGCCGACGATGGTGAACGCAATCCTGGGGTCAGCCGAACGGCGCAGCGTGTGGCCCAGTGGATTCTCGTCGCCCCAAAACTTCCTGGCCGTGGCCCGGCTAACGATGGTCACCGGCAGCGCCGGGGCGGGACCGTCCGCGTCCGTGAAGTCGCGCCCAGCGACCAGAGGGATGCCCATGGTTTTGAAATAGCCGGGGCTGACAATCCGCCAATCGATGGGCACGGCTGCGCCGGCCGGCAGGACGGAACGATCGGTAGTGATCATCGGGTGCGTATTGTAAGCGCCGACTCCGAAAGGAATCCCCGATGAGACCGCGGCGCCGCGCGCGCCAGGGATCGCTTGCAGGGCATCCAAAAGACTGCGATAAAACACCGGCGCTTTGGTGGCGAGGGGATATTGCGTTGGCGGCGGGGCAAGCTGGAAGGTCATCAACCGCTGGGGCTCAAAACCGAGACGGACTCGCTCCAGATTCGCCAGACTGCGAATAAACAAACCCGCGCCGATCAGCAGCACGGTCGCCAGCGCGATTTCAGCGGCTGCTAAACCGTTGCGGAGCCGGGCAGACATTCGACCGGTGGAGCCACGCCCGCCCTGCTTGAGAACGGTGTTGAGATCGACCTGGGCCGTGCGCCAGGCCGGCACGATTCCGAAAAGCAGCCCTGTGATCGCGGTCAGCCCGAGCGCAAACCACAGGACCGTGGCGTCCATTTCCACCGCGGATACGGGAAGCGTGTTGGGCGGCAAGAAAAGATTGATGGCGCGTACTGCCCAGAACGCCAGACCTATTCCGGCGCAGCCGCCGATGAGCGAGAGCATCAGGCTCTCCACTAGCAATTGACGCACAAGCCGGCCGCGGCTGGCTCCAATGGCCGTGCGCATCGCCATTTCACCCCGCCGCGCGGCTGATCGAGCCAGCAGAAGGTTGGCAATGTTCGCGCACGCAATCAGCAGCACAAAGACAACGGCCCACAGCAGCATCACGAGTCCGCTCTTGAGATCGGAACTGACAAAAGTGTCGAACATGCTGACCAGGTGAATGCCCCAGTAGCGAATTTCCGGATGCTGCTGTCCCAGGCGCGCCGAAATGCCGTTCATCTCCGCTTGGGCCTGTTCGATGGAAACGCCCGGTTTGAGCCGCCCGACCGTGAAAATCAGATGATTGAGACGGATTTCCTTGGAACGATCGATCGTAAGGGGAGTGTAAACGTCAGCTCCCCCGAGCGCGTTGAGGCTGAGAGCGGCGGGAGCAACGCCGACCACGGTGGTAGGCGTGCCGTTGAGAAGGACGGTGCTGCCGATGAGCCTGCGGTCCGCGCCAAAGCGCCGTTTCCACAAGCCTTCTCCGATCATGGCCACGGGGGCTGCTCCAGGCTGCTCTTCCTCTTTGGTGAAGGCCCTGCCTGCTACTGGCGGGATTCCAAGCAAGCGCGTCAGCGCGGGACTGATGCGGTATCCGGAAAACTGTTCCGGCTCGCCCGAACCGGTCAGCGTGTAGTTCGTAAAACCAACCGCCGCCAGATCCTCGAAGCTCTTGGATTGCTCCCGCCAGTCGAGGAAGTTCAGGACCGACGATGCGAAGGTGGGCAGATTCAGCTTGTCGTTTTTTTCCGCGACCTGCACCAGCCGGTCAGGTTCCCGGAACGGCAGCGGCCGCAGCAGCACCGAGTTCACGGCGCTGAAGATGGTGGTGCTGGCTGCAATCGCCAGCATGACGGTCAATACAACCGTCGCCGTGAACAGGGGCGCCCGGCGCATGATGCGGGCCGTATATCTGACATCGCTCCAGAACATGTCAGTCCTCCATGGATGTTGAGAGCGCTGGGGCAAGCGACTAGCGCGTCTTTTTCTCCTGGCGCTTATCCATACGCGAATCGGCGCGGGAAGCGGCTTGCGAGGACGGCGGCTTCTTCCGGGGTTCTTGTCGCTCGCGAAGCAGCCGATTCACCGAGCGAACCAAGTGGGTGACCTCGTGGTTGCTCTTCTGAATGACAATGTCGGCGCCGGTGTTGGCCTCGGTGAGGCCCAGCGTATCGGTGAAGCCGGAGATAAGGATGACGGCGCCGGCGGGATCGAGCTTCCTTAGGCGGCCGATAAACTCGACGCCATCCATCTTCGGCATCTTATAGTCGGTGACCACCACATCAAAGCGTTGCTTGCCGCACAGATCGAGCGCCTCGGCGGGCGTGCCGGAAGTATGCACTTTGTGACCCAACTCTTCGAGCACGCTACGGCGAGCGGCGAGACCCAAGGAGTTGTCGTCAACGAGGAGAATTCGCCCGCGCGGATTCTGAGAAGGAGAGTTTGCCATCGAATGAGACGCAACGAACTTAACAAAGCTGTAATAGCACTGTCAATGAATTTCTATCAGCTTGGAAAGTCGAAAGATCGAGAGCTTGACTTCTAAAAGTATCGCGCACAACGCAGCGGGCCGCGGTTGGGCTGGTGTGGTTGCGAGCGGGCCCCGCGCTGTGCGCTCGTGATGTATCGCGCACAACGCAGCGGGCCGCGGTTGGTCTGTTGTGGTTGCGAGCGCGCCCCGCGCTGTGCTCTTTAACGAATCCCAGAATTCCGCTTACTGACGTGCGCGGCTCGGTAGCATGCGCGGCTCGGTAGCATGCGCGGCTCGGTAGCATGCGCGGCTCGGTAGCATGCGCGGCGAAGCGCTGGCGCACAACCTTATTCCACTTCGCGCGGCGCAGTGTATCCGGGCTTGGTGATCACAGAATATTTCACCGGCTTGCCCTGTTCGGAGATCCTCAAAGCGTCGCCGGTCTGGGGATCGACGAGCTCCACTTTGAGTTTTCGAAACTTGCCATCCTTGGCTTGATTGGAAGGCTGGTAGGTGATGGAGTACTGATTTCGCAGAGCCGCCGAAATGCTTTGGTAGATGTTGGGGAACTCGCCAAAGAAACGGGGGAAATAAGCCTGGCCGCCGGTCTCGCTCGCAAACGTTTTCATCTCGTTGTCGGCTTGCAGAAAGTCCATGCGCTGGCTATCGCTCATATACTGTTCAGCCATGATGCGCATGGCTTGCAGCATGCTAATCGGGTAGATGGGCACGCCGGCCTCTTGCACGGCCTTGCGGGCCTTGTCGTAGGTGAGCTTGCTAAACGTATCGCGCCCGGAGGCGATCAGCAGGATCGCTTTGCGGCCTTCGATGTTGCTCATGCGCTGCGCGGTGTCGGCCAGCGCATCGAACATGTTGGCCTCGGAGAATCCGGGGATCCGCAGGCGCTGCATCGCTTCTTGAACTTTTCCGCGGTCCGTGGTGAAATCACATAGGATTTCGGTTCGGAGATCGTAAGCCACCACCGCGACGTAATCCTCCGGCTTGAGGGTCTGCACGAATCCGTAGGAAGCCACCAACGTCTCATACCAGCCTTGCGAGTAATACCTCTGGAAGAGATTGCTGAATTCGACCACCATGGCGATCGTCATCGGAGCATCGCTGTTGGTGCTGAAGGACGTGATCTGCTGGGGAACGTTGTCTTCCAGCACGCGGAATTTTTCACGTGGAACACCGGGAAGAAAATGCCCCTTGTTGTCCAGGACGGCGACGTCCAACTGTACGGTGGTTACGTCGCTATGAAACGTCGGAGCGCTTTCGGGAAGGTCCTTCTCCTTCTTGGTGAATTTCGATGGAATCTTCGGCTCGTCGGCGGAGTCAGCGGAGTCGGGGGGAGGAGGATTGGTAGCGTTCGTGGTGGAGTTGTTCGTGGTGGAGTCGGTTACGTCGGCAGGAGGCGGGGGCGCGTCCTTCTTCTTCGGCCGAGCGATGGTTTCGGAAGAATCGGGAGTTGGTCCCTGCTGCGCGACCGCAAAGGGGAGGGCGATCACAATCAGTCCAACTGCCGCTACGCCCGCCACAACCAATTTGAAGTTTTTCATGACATCACCGCTATTGTAAACCCTAGTGCACCTTCGGTCCGCCGGGGCCTTGCTTGCGAAGGTACACCTGAAACTTTCTCTTCGCGCGCTGGAGCTTCCATTCCCGATACTGCCGGCGAACGGGTTCTACTGGATCGAATTGCATGCGGGGCGTTTTGAGGAACAGATAACCGAAGAGCAGGCCGCCCAGATGCGCGAAGTTGCTGACTCCCGAATTGACGCCATTGAACGAGCTCAGAAACGCCACGGCGCCAATGATAATGACGAAGTACTTCACCTTGATCGGAATCAGGAATCCCCACAGGATCTCGCGATCGGGGAAAAGCATGGCGTAGACCAGCAGGATGCCGAAAATGGCGCCCGAGCTTCCGATGGTGGCGACGGCCGGGTTGCCCCAAGGCATAGGCAGAACATAATTGGCGAAGACTACGCAGATGCCCGCGCCCGCGGCGCAGAACAAGTAGAATTGCACGAACCGGCGAGTTCCCCAGACCCGTTCGATATCGGCGCCGAACATCCAGAGAGCCAGCATATTCCAGATGATGTGGCCGAAGCCTTGGTGCAGGAAGGCATAGGTCACCAACTGCCACACGAAGAAGTCCTTCACCACGGCGACAGGAATGAGCTTGAGAAAAATGAGTGGGCCCGAGAGTCCAGCGCGCTCAGCGAAGAAAGTGAGGACGAAGATGGCGACGTTGCTGATCAGCAGCCACTTGACGCCTTTCGGGAAACCTGGAATGTAGAATGCGCCGGTGACTCGCGTTCGACTGCGGAAGGACATGACCCGAAGACCGCCTAAGACTCAGAATATCAGAACATCGTTCAGTTTTGTTCCGAGATCTTGCGGGTTCGGCCGTCCCAGGCTAGCAGGCCGGACGATAGAATTTTCAGCGCAACCGATAGCGCGATCCAGACTTGCCAGTGCGAGAAAAATCCGCTGGTGATTGGAAACGCGCCGGCCCAGTCGAGATCCTCGCTGACGCGCCACAGGCCCATCGCGAGCGCCACCAGCGCGGCGGGTGTTAACAGTGCGACAAAGATGTTGGGAAGTTGCCGGCCGAGCTCCAGGGCTATCGCGGTGAAACGGCCTGCCGACCACATTTCCAACTTTGAAACAGGCTGAACCGCTGCCACTGCGGGCCGCGGTGTAATCGCAACTCTGAAAGCACCCATCGTAATCCGGCCTCTGTTTTCTCAGATGCACGAGGTCGGCCAAAGTTTCGGGATTGGTCTAGGGCCGTGCGGCTCTGCTGCGACTACCGTTTAGCGGAGGGTCCGGATTCCATGAACAAGCCCGACTGCGCTCGGAGGGTGCACGGGGTGTGGCGCGCTGCCACAGGCGAGGCGGGAGCTGGCCAGTTTGCGATCCGCGCGGTCCACAGTTTCCGGGAGGACCGCTTCTGTTTCTCCATACCGGTTGAGCAGAATGGCGGAAAATTGCAACGTTGCGGCGACGGTGAGCCATACTTGCCAGTGCGAGAACAGCCCATCCGCAATGGGGAACTGACCGGTAAAGTTGAGATCTGCAGCCAACCGCCACAGAGTGAGCACGCAGGCCATCACCGCTGCCGGGGTTAGCAATGACGCCATTGCCAACGCAACGTGCCGGTTCTTGCGTGGCGCCTGCCGCACTCTGGTTCCGGAGCTAAGTAGAATCCTTATTACCATTCACTAACGACCTTACAGCCATACCTAGCAACCTAGTAACCATTCGCTACAACGGTTCCGCTAGAATCTCAGTTTACCAGTTCCAACGAGATTTATATCGACAAAAACGGGAATTTTCTTATGAAAGAACTGAGGGCAGCGATCATTGGCACGGGCTTCATGGGCAAGGTGCATGCGGAAAATCTGCGCCGTCTGCCGGGCGTGGAACTGGCCGCAGTCGCCGGCTCTAGCGGCGAACGAGCCAGACAGTTCGGTAACAGCATTGGAGTCAATCGCACCACCGGAAATTATCAGGAACTGCTGGAAGATTCGGCCATCGACGCAGTGCACGTTCTGACGCCCAACGCGCTGCATTATCCGATCTGCCGCGCGGCCCTCGAAGCAGGCAAGCACGTATTGTGTGAAAAACCGTTCACGTTGACGGTGCGGGAGGCTCGGGAGCTGGTGGAACTTGCCGCCCGAACGGCGCTTGCGAACTGCATCCAGCATAATCTCCGTTACTATCCGGTGGTCCAACAGATGCGCTGCATGATCGAAGCCGGCGATGTGGGGGAAATCCTGATCGTGCAGGGCACTTATTCGCAGGACTGGCTGCTGTATGAAACCGATTGGAACTGGCGCGTGGATTCCACCGACAACGGGACGCTGCGGGCCATGGGCGATATCGGGTCGCATTGGATGGACTTGATCCAGCATGTGACGGGACTGCGCATTACGTCGTTGTGCGCCGATCTCGCCACCTTTCATCGCACGCGCCGGAGGCCCAAAGGTTCGGTGGAAACATTCGCAGGCAAGAAGCTGCAACGCGGCGATTACGAGACCGTACCGATCGACACCGACGATTTTGGCTCGGTGCTTTTGCGGCTGGGTGATCGCGCGCGAGGCGCATTTACCGTGAGCCAGATGTCGGCCGGCAGGAAGAACATGTTCAGCGTGGAGATTTACGGAAGCAAGGCGGGCGTCGCGTGGAATCAGGAGCGGCCGGATGAGTTGTGGATCGGCCACCGCGACGGACCGAATCAGATCTTGCTGAAAGATCCAGCGCTGATGTATCCGCGAGCGGCGGCTTACGCGGATCTTCCGGGCGGCCACAGCGAGGGGTACGACGATACCCACAAGCAAGTGTTCAAGCGTTTCTATGCTCGGGTGGAGGACGCCGTGGCGCCGGTGGAATATCCGACATTCGAGGACGGATTGGTGGGGATGCGGTTGTTGGAGAAGGTGGCGGAGAGCTCGAAGAGGCAGGGATGGGTGGATGTGTGATGGGTGTTACACTGCCATCAGGTAGGCCATGGCGTCAAATCCGATAACAAAGGTGACCGCCGAGGAGTACTTGGCGCTGGATCGCGCGGCGGAGCTCCGCAGCGAGTTCCTGGATGGCGAGATCATCGCTATGTCGGGGGGAAGTATGCGCCACTCGGAATTGGGCGCAAACCTGATCGGTGAACTTCGTGCGGCTCTCAAGAAAACCGAGTGTAGAACTCTTACCTCGGACTTCCGCGTTCGCGTTTCGCCCAGCATATACACATACCCAGACGTCACCATCGTCTGCGGAACGCCCATGCTGGCCGATGACCGCGAGGATATTCTCCTGAATCCCACGGTCATCTTCGAAGTTCTTTCGCCATCCACGGAATATTATGATCGCATCGTGAAGTTTCAGCACTACCGAGGAATCGAGTCGCTCCAGGATTACATCCTGGTGGCTCAGGATCAAATTCGCATCGAGCAATACTCCCGCGGCAAGGCGAGCACTTGGACCATCCGTGATTATCTACACGCTGACGATGTTTTAGCGATCCCATCGATCGGCGTCTCAGTGCCGCTGGCCGCCATCTACGAGCGAATCGAGTTTCCCCCCGAATAGAAATTCCTCCGTCTCCATCCACATCTCATCCAGGACGTTTGCCAATTCATGATCGGAATCGAGCAGACGCAAGCTCACGTTGGGATGGCGCTCGGCGAACTTCACTGAGTACTCGGGCGGAACAACGGTGTCGTGCCGGCCGTGAAAAATCAGCGCCGGCTGCGCGACATCTGGATAGGCTTCGTATTGCCGGGCATCTTCCACCAACTGGTAGCCCAGTTCCACTTCGCGGCCCTCACTGTAGTGGAAAACGTTCAGCGCGTTGGTGCGCTTCCATTGCTCCATGGTGCGCTCACCCAAAGTTTCCGGCCAACGCGAGGCAAAGGAAAACGCCGGCGCCAGCAACACCAGCTTTTCAACCTCCGGATGCCGAGCAGCATACAACGCCGCCAGATACCCGCCCATGCTGGAACCGATCAGCAACACCGGCTCACCACGCGACACCCGGGCGATCACGTTCAGCTGCGCGGTGAGCGTGAGGTGCCTGAAGTTGCCTTCCGCCAGGTCGGGGATTTCCAGGCCGATGCCGAGTTCGCGAAATCGCTCTTGAAAGAAGCGAGCCTTGCGCGAACCGGGGCTGCTGGCAAAACCGTGCAGATAGATGAACTGGCTCATTTTATGCGCCCAGTTTCGCGCGCCCCCACTGCCAGATGCAAGCCACTGCCAGACGCCAGGCTCGGTACCGGCAAACGCCGCGGACTGGGCTACAATTGTGGAGGCAGGAAGACCTGTAGTTGCGGCCAGCCGCTACCATCGCTAGAATCAATGAGTTTGCAGACATCTTTTGTTGACATTCGTGGGGTTGATATTCGTGGGGAGGATTCATGTCGGTTGAACAGAGAGTGAAGCAGATCATCGTTGAGCAGCTGGGCGTGGACGAAAGCCAAGTGGACAACAACGCCTCGTTCGTGGATGATCTTGGCGCGGACTCGCTCGATATCGTGGAGCTGGTGATGGCGTTTGAAGAAGCGTTCGACATTGATATCCCTGATGAAGACGCCGAAAAGATCGCAACCGTAAAAGACGCCATCGATTACATCGAGAACAAGAAAAAGAAGTAAGCCGCCGGGAGCCAGTCTGGAGCCATCGTTGTCGCGCAGAGTAGTTGTCACAGGAGTCGGCTTGCTGAGTCCGCTTGGCATTGGCACCGACGAGAGCTGGAAGGCCATCCGCGGGGGGCGGAACGGGATTTCCAGAATCGAGCAATTTGACGCCGCCGCGTTTACTTGCAGGATCGCCGGAGAGGTCAAGAATTTCGATCCCGCGCAGTTCATCGAGCGCAAAGAGATCAAGAAAATGGGCCGCTTCATTCAGTTCGGCATCGCGGCCTCGGGATTCGCGCTGTCGCAGTCCGGCCTGAAAGTGGATGCGCAGAATGCCGAACGGGTGGGCGTCGTTATCGGGAGCGGCATCGGCGGATTCGAGGTGATCGAGCGCGAGCACCGGACGCTGCTTGAAAAAGGTCCCAGCCGCATCTCGCCGTTCTTCATTCCGGCGACCATCATCAATCTGGCTTCCGGCTACGTTTCCATCCGCACCGGCGCCAAGGGCCCGAACTCCGCTACCGCCACCGCTTGTACCACCAGCGCGCATTCCATTGGCGATTCCTTCAAGATTATTCAACGCAACGACGCGGATGTCATGATTTGCGGCGGGGCCGAGGCGTGCATCACTCCCATGGGCATCGGCGGCTTCGCGGCCATGCGGGCGCTATCGCAGCGCAACGATGAACCCGAGAGAGCCTCGCGTCCTTGGGATGCACAACGCGACGGGTTTGTGGTGGGCGAGGGCTCGGGCATTCTGATCCTTGAAGAGCTCGAGCATGCCCAGCGGCGCGGCGCGAACATTTTGGCCGAAATCGTGGGCTACGGGATGAGCGGGGACGCCTATCACATCACCAGCCCATCGGAAGACGGCGACGGGGCGTTCCGCGTGATGCGGCTGGCTATTCGCGACGCGGGCATTGAGCCCGAACAGATCGACTACGTCAACGCGCACGGGACGTCTACCGAGGTGGGTGATCGCATCGAAACGACGGCCTTGAAGCGTGTCTTCTGCGATCACGCCTATAAGCTGGCCGTCAGCTCCACCAAATCCATGACCGGCCACCTGCTGGGCGGCGCGGGCGGGCTGGAAGCGGGCATCACCGTACTGGCTCTGCGCGACCAGATCGCTCCGCCGACCATTAACCTGGATGTTCCGGGCGAGGGGTGCGACTTGGACTATGTGCCGCACACAGCCCGGCCGATGAAAATCGACTACGCGCTGTCGAATTCGTTTGGCTTCGGCGGCACCAATGGCTGCCTGATCTTCAAGCGCTACACTGCCTGATCTGATCCCATGAAAATCCTTGTCTCCATCAAGCAGGTCCCGGCTCGCGACTCCCTGCTTCGTATCGATGCGAATGGCCGCTGGATTCAGGAGGGCGACCTCAGCTTCGAAACCAACGAGCCGGATGCGTTCGCGCTGGAAGAAGCGCTGCGGCTGAAGGAACAGCACTCGGGCGAAGTGGTGGCGCTTTGTGCCGGACCGGCGCGGGTCTCGCAAACCATTCGCGAAGCGCTAGCCAAGGGCGCCGACCGCGCGATTCATATCGAAGAGGACAACTTGGGCGCCTTCGATACGCTAGGGGTCGCCAAGTTGCTGGCCAAAGCCGCCGCCACCGAGCAACCGGACTTGATCCTCACCGGATTGCAGTCCGACGATTTGGGATACGGGCAGACGGGTGTTGTCATGGCCGAGCTGCTCGGGTTGCCGCACGCGACCATCATCATGGCCGTGGAAAAAATCGATGGCGGCATTCGTGTGAAACGCGAGCTCGAAGACGGCTGGTTTCAAAATGTCGAGATGCCGCTCCCGGCGGTGCTCACGATTCAGTCCGGCATCAACAAACTGCGCTACGCGACGCTGATGGGCATCAAGAAAGCCAAGACCAAAGAGATCAAGCGCCTGACGGCCGCGGAATTGGGCGTTACCGCGGCATCCGCGGCGTCGATCGAACGAGTGTACCTTCCGCAGCGCAGCAAACAGACGCAAATGATCGAGGGCAGTCCGAAGGAAGCGGCGGCGAAGCTGGTGGAAAAACTGAGGTTTGAGGCGCGCGTCATATGAGTGGGATTCTGGTGGTGACCGAGCAGCGGGCGGGTGTATGGCATCGCATGTCCTGGGAGACGCTCGCGGCGGGACAGCAGCTCGCGGCCGAGACGGGGCAAACGGTATCGGCGGCGGTGGTTGGTCAAGCGGGGGAACTGGCCAGTAAAAGACTCGATCGCATCTACGCCATCGAGCATGAGCTCCTCGCGACGTACACGGCTGATGGTTTCACGGCAGCGCTGGAACAACTGATCCGCAAGGCTAATCCCTCAATTGTGCTTTTCCCCCACACCTACCAAGTTCGCGACTTTGCGCCCAAGCTCGCGACCAGGTTCGATAAGGTCCTGGTCAGCGACACCGTGGGTCTGCGCGTGGAATCGGGCGCGGCGATCTTCGTTCGCCAGCTTTTCCAAGGCAAGTTGAATGCGGACGTGAGGCCCGGCGGAGGCGAACCCCACTTCGTGTCGATCCAGGCTGGAGCCTATCGAGCCGACCAGGTGGAAAGCGGCGCGTCTCAGGTAGAGCAGTTTACGCCGGAGTTGACCGCCGCTGAGATCCGCGCCACGCCGCTCGAGCCGTTCCGCGAATCGGCGCGCGCGGTGGATTTGACATCGGCCGAGATCATCGTATCGGTGGGGCGTGGGATCAAGGAAAAGGACAATATTCCGATTGTTGAGGAGCTGGCAAAAGCGCTCGGGGCCGAGCTTGCGGCGTCGCGGCCGATCTGCGACAACGGATGGCTCCCGATGGAGCGGCAAGTCGGCAGCTCGGGCCAAACGGTCTCGCCCAAGATGTATCTGGCGGTGGGAATCTCGGGCGCGATTCAGCATCTGGTGGGGATGAAGGGCGCGAAAACCATCGTGGCGATCAATAAGGATGCCAATGCCCCGATTTTTGAAGTCGCAGACTACGGAATCGTGGGCGATTTGTTCGAGGTGGTGCCCGCGCTGGTGGCTGAGGTCAAGAAGGCCAAAAGCTAAGTTGTAAACCTTCACAATTTTAGGTCATTCACGCTCTACCGCCTTTTGGAGGTGCGAAGAACGGGACGCAATCGCCACAATCTTCTGGGTATGCGCGTCTTCATCGGATATGGCTACAATGAGCGCGACAAATGGGTGGAAGATTACGCTTTCCCGTTGGTTGTTGCCATGGGTTGTGAGATAAGCCATGGGAAGGCAGTTTACGGCGGAGCGCTTTCGGAGGAGATTATCAAGGCTATCCGCGCTCCAGACGCGATGATCGGATTTACTACTCGGCGAGGGGAAGCTGAGAACGGTAGATTCCGGACGCACGATTGGGTTGTCCAGGAGTTAATAACCGCCGCAACTTCACGCGATCCGTTGATCCCTTGGGTAGAGGTTCGTGAAGAGGGAGTAGCTTCACCTGGAGGGATTCTTGAAGGAGCCGGCGCTCAGCGTATCGATTACAGGGAGAAGGACCAGGCGGCCTGTTTGGTCCAGATAGCACGGGCCTTGCAGCGTTTCCAGGACCAGACCCGCATCACCATGGTCAGGCTCGGTCCTGGCCCGACCACGGATGATATCAGCGCTCTTTTGCATGATGCTTCCTTCCACTGTACTTGCGAGACGTTGCGAGGTGGGCGCCAGTTTCCGGCGCGCCCCATTCCCGTGGTGCCGGTCAGAGGGGCGCTATTGGTTCAGCTCCGAGGTATCGCCCGCGATTAGCTTGTTCGTAGTTCGGTCTTTGCAAGAGGGCGGACCTGGCGCTCGCCTTACGATGCGGTGGATACTATAGATATACAGCTTAAGGAGTGACTGTGGCACTTTCGGTCCAACAAGACACCAGCTACCTCGGAAATGATCGCTGGACCTGGTCCGTGCAATTGAGTGGGGCACCTGCGGACCTGGACGACGTCGATCATGTTGTCTACGTCCTGGATCCCACGTTCCACGACCCTGTCCGTGTCGTCCACGACCGCGATTCCAACTTCCGGCTAAAGAGTTCTACCTGGGGTGCCTTCACCATATACGTTAAGATCGTCCGTCGTGACGGCCACGAAGAATCTCTGGAACACAACTTGGTTTTGTTCTACCCAGACGGGACGCCAACTCCGGCGTAAGGATCTTCGAAGTGCTGGGCGGGCGTCAAAGCGTCCGGTAATACGCGATCATGTCCAGTGGCGGAGGCGTGTGCCCCATCGCGCGCAGGAACCCCGAGATCTGGCCGCGATGGTGCGTCCCGTGATTCACTAAGTGCAGAATGATCTGCCAGGCCGGTTGAACGTAGGGATTGCCCCGCATGTCGTGATAGAAGATCTTCCGCGTCACGTCGGCATCGCTAAAATCACGCAGCCAGAGCTTCCAGCGTTGCTGCAAAGCCGGCCACTCGCTTTGCAGCAACGTGAGGTCGCGATCCTCGGGATCGATGAAGGTCGCGCGCGGTTCGTTGAGAACGCGTGTCAGCCAAATCCGGTCCGCCGCGTAGACGTGCGCCAGGGTGTCGAGGACGCATTTGTCGGATGTTTGGAAGTCGCGCGTCAGCTCTTCGTGCGAGAGCTTGGCGGCGGCGTCCAGGAGGCGCTGAGTGGCCCAGGCGGAGTAATCGAGCTGCAATCGGAGAGTGTCGACTGAGACAGGCATCTCTTGATTATGCCCCGATCTAAGGGAAACATCTGAGCTGCATAGCTCATCTGCTTCTCTGAAGGCGATATTACACAACTCTTACAAACGATGAGAGAGTTCCCTGTTAGGTTGGAACTTGAGTTAGGGGACAAGGGAGACTTCGTGAGCAGCGACATTCAAAGCATCTACGAGAACCGGAAGCTGAACTGGGGCATTGTCAGCGTTCTGGTGATTTTGCACCTGGGCGCGGTTGGCGCGTTGTTTATGTTCAGCTGGCGCGCGGTTCTGATATCGGTGCTGCTCTATTGGGTCAGCGTGGGGCTGGGCATCAGCATGGGCTACCATCGGCTGCACACGCATCGTTCGTATAAACTTCCCCGGGCACTCGAATATTTCCTGGCTTTCTGCGGAACTTTGTCGCTCGAAGGCGGACCGATCTTCTGGGTGGCGACGCATCGCATCCATCACCAGTATTCCGACCGGCCCGGCGATCCGCATTCGCCTCATGACGGCGCCTGGTGGTCGCACATCGGCTGGCTTCTGGTGGGCGAATCCAAACACAACAACACCAAGCTGATGGCGAAATATGCGCCAGACCTGGCGAAGGATCCGTTCTACGCCAGCCTGAACACATACCATTGGATTCCGATCGTGGTGGTATCCGTCCTGCTGCTTCTATTCGGCGGCCTGCCTCTGCTGCTGTGGGGCACCTGCATGAGGCTGGTATTTGGCCTGCACGCGACCTGGACGGTAAATTCCATCACGCACATGTGGGGCAACCGGCGTTTCAATACGCGCGACGATTCTCGCAACAACGTGCTGATAGCTCTGCTCACTTTCGGCGAAGGCTGGCACAACAACCACCATGCGCATCCCACTTCGGCGCGGCATGGGCTGGCGTGGTATGAGATCGACTTCTCCTGGATTCAGATTTCGATCCTGAAGTTCCTGGGCATCGCCAAGGCGGTGCGCGTCGCCAAGGTGCACACGGCGATCCCGGAGCGCGAAGCGGCGTAGTTAGTCAAGAATTCAAAAGCAAGAATTCAGAATTCAGAATTCAGAATTCGCTTCAGTTACCCTGGAAGCATGGTTGTAGCCGGACGCCGCAGGTCGATCGCATTCTTCATCGCGCTTGGCATTGGGCTGATCTCGGTCATCGTTCTGCTGTATATCGGATGGGTGCTGCTGCGCTGGCACACCGGCATCCTGCTGTTCCTCGGCTCCCTGCTGTTCCTCACGATCATCGTTGGCGTGGTCCTCAATACCACGTTTCTAGTCCGCGAAATCCGGCGCAACGAACAGCACGACGCTTTCATTAACGCGGTAACGCACGAGCTAAAGACGCCGGTCGCGTCCATTCGTCTCTACCTGGAAACGCTGCAAACCCGCCCGGTGGACGACATTAAACGCCGCGAGTTTTATCGCACCATGGTGGAGGATAGCGACCGGCTCCTTGCAACTATCGAACAAGTGTTGCGCACAGGCCGCATCGGATCCTCCAGCCGCCGGAAGCTGCACCTGGTTCCAATCGGCCTGAACGGCGTGATCGAAGAATCGCTGGAGCGGACGCGTATTCTGCACCGGCTGACGCCGGAGTCGATCGAGTACCGGCCGGGTCCCGAGGTCACGGTGATGGGCGATCCCGAGGAGGTGCGGGCCGCGGTATCGAACTTAATCGACAACGCGGTGAAATATTCCGGAAGCGCCGTGAAGGTCCTGGTGGAGACCGAAGCCGTCGACGACAAGTTTGTGTCCCTCCGGGTGCGAGATCAGGGCCCAGGCATTCCCAAGATGGAGCTCAAGCAGATTTTCAAGCGCTTCTACCGGGTCCCGGGACCGCTGGCGACACGCGTGAAGGGCACCGGGCTCGGGCTTTACATCGTCCGATCCGTCGCCAAACGGCACGGCGGGCGCGCGTGGGCCGAAAGCGAAGGCCCTGGCCGCGGGAGTACCTTCATCTTGCAGCTTCCGATCGTGAAGTTGACAAAATGAGCCGCGTACTGGTGGTTGAAGACGAGCAGCATCTCGCCGAAGGATTGCGATTCAATCTCGAAGCCGAAGGCTACCAGGTGCAGCTGGTGGATACGGGCGAAGCCGCGCTTGAAAAACTGACGGCTGAAGCGCCGGCCTTCGACGTTGTAATTCTGGATGTCATGTTGCCGGGCATGGATGGATTCGGCGTGGTTTCCCAGATGCGCGAGTCGGGTCAGTTTGTTCCGACACTGATCCTGACAGCGCGCGGCTATCCCGATGATGTTCTGCGCGGTTTCGCGGCGGGCGCGGATGACTATCTCACCAAGCCGTTCGACCTTTCCATCCTGATTGCCCGCATTCGAGGCCTGCTGCGCCGCCGGGAGTGGTTGCGTGCCGCGCCGGCTGTTCCAGAGGGATCGCCCGCTGAACCTGACGGATCAAAACATGTCTTCACGTTCGGGGATAAATCTGTGCATTTCGACCCGCTGGAGCTGCATGTGCGCGATCAGGTGTTCCCGCTGACGCTGATGGAGGCCAATGTTCTTCGGTATCTCATCGAGCATGAAGGCCAGCGCGTATCGCGGAAGACGATGCTCGCCAAGGTTTGGGGACTGCACGAAGACACCGACACCCGCGCCATCGACAACTTCATCGTGCGGTTGCGGCGCTATATCGAGGACGATCCCACGCGTCCGCGGCACCTTCTGACCGTGCGCGGCGTGGGGTACCGTTTCGTGGCGTCACCCGCCGGATCCGGATGATGAGCGCGGGCCGGATCCGGATGATGAGCGCGGGCCGGATCCGCCGCCGCGGGCAACTTTGCGACAATGGAGCCGAAAGGTTCTGCCGTGAAAACTATTCTGCTGCTGCTCGCCGGCGTGGTCCTATTTCTGGGCGCCGAAAACGCCGTCAAGCTGAACTATCCGGTTGCTCCCAAGGGTGATCAGGTAGACGATTATCATGGCGTCAAGATCGCCGATCCATATCGCGGATTGGAGAATGCCGACGCAGCGGCGACCGAGAAGTGGGTGGCGCAGGAAAACGAGCTGACGTTTTCCTATCTCGCGAAGCTGCCTGGACGCGAGGCCATCAAGAAGCAGCTCACCGAGCTGTGGAATTATGAGAAATTCAGCGGCTTCGAAAAAGCGGGGAATCAGTATTTCTATTTCCGCAATTCGGGGCTCCAAAATCAACCGGTGCTGTACGTGATGGATTCATTGAATGGTCCGGCTCGAGAGCTGCTGGATCCGAACACGTATAGAAAAGACGGAACGGTGGCGCTGGCGGGCGAGTCGGCGAGTTGGAACGGAAAGCTGCTGGGGTACGCCGTGGCGCAGGCCGGCTCGGATTGGGCGGAGTGGCGCGTGCGGGATGTGGCGACCGGCAAGGATGCGCCGGACCTGATCCGATGGACCAAGGGCGCAAGCATTTCGTGGGCCGCGGATGATCGCGGATTCTATTATTCGCGTTATGCGGAGCCGCCTCCGGAGAAGCTGCTCACCGTGGCGGCGCTGGATGAGAAGGTTTACTTCCACAAGCTAGGCGATCCGCAATCGGCGGACAAGCTGATTTACGAGCGGCCTGACCATCCGAACTGGGGCATCGATCCGCTGGTGATGGAGGGCGGACGGTATCTGCTGTTTAACATATACACCGGCGTTCCGGGCAAGAATCTGCTGGCTTATCAGGATCTGCGGGCTGCAAATCCGCGCAACGCGATGCTGATTTCTTCGGCCGACTATGGCTACGGCCCGATCGCCGTTGTCGGATCGACACTGTATTTGCAGACGAACGACGGCGCTCCTCGCAGCCGGGTGATCGCAATGGATGTGGAGCATCCGGAGCGCGCGAGTTGGAAGGAGATTGTTCCGGAGCGCGCGGAGACGCTGGAAAGCGCACAGATCGCCGATGGCAAGCTGTTGCTCTCGTATATGCAAGATGCGCATTCGGTGGCGCGGCTGGCGGCGCTGGATGGCAAGACGGCCGCGGAGATTGCAATGCCGGGAATTGGGACAGCGGCATGGTCGGGCGCGCGGTTGCAGGACAAGGAAATGTTCTTCGAGTTCGATGGCTTCACGATCGCGCCGGCCGTCTACCGGCTGGATTTGGAGACTGGGAAGAGCGCGGCGATCCGGCAGAGCAAAGTGGCGGCGGATTTGTCGTTGTACGAGACGCGGCAGATTTTCTATTCGAGCAAAGATGGCACGCGCGTTCCGATGTTTCTGAGTTACAAGAAAGGCTTGAAACTGGACGGGCAAAATCCCACGCTGCTTTATGCTTACGGCGGGTTTGATGTCGCGAACACGCCGAATTTCCGGCCGGCAATCGTGGAATGGATGCAGATGGGCGGCGTGTACGCGCTGGCGAACATCCGCGGAGGATCGGAATATGGCGAAGCTTGGCACGAGGCCGGCATGCGAGCGAAGAAGCAGAACGTGTTCGACGACTTCGTCGCGGCGGCCCAATGGCTGATCGCGAATAAATATACTTCCACGCCAAAGCTTGCGATTTATGGCGCAAGCAATGGCGGACTGTTGATCGGCGCGGTGCTGAACCAGCGGCCGGATCTGTTTGGCGCGGCGATGCCGGCCGTGGGCGTGATGGACATGCTGCGCTTCCAGAACTTCGGATTCGGCACGCAGTGGGTGGGCGAGTATGGATCGTCGGCCAATCCAGAGGATTTCAAAGTGCTGCGCGCGTATTCGCCGCTCCACAATATTCGCAAGGGCGTGGAGTATCCGCCGACGCTGATCACGACGTCGGATCACGACGATCGCGTGATGCCGGGGCATAGCCTGAAGTACGCGGCGACGCTGCAGCAGGCGCAGGAGGGTCCGGCGCCGATTTTGATTCGCATCGAAACGCGCGCGGGGCATGGGGCGGGTAAACCAACCACCAAGCAGATCGACGAGTGGGCGGACCGCTACACGTTCTTGAAGAGCGCCTTGAAAATGGGCTCCTAGATGACGGGCTCTTAGCGGATGCTCGAAAACCTTTTCGTCCCCGACGCGGGTGATGCAACGCGATGGGAGCGGCCGCGTATGCGCCGGATCGAGCCGGGAAGGGCAGCGCGCATGAGGTCGATTTGGAGGCACTGCGGAAGCGGCTAGCGGCGAATATCGAGGATTAATGCCCTATGAGAGAATAGAGCCAGGCGGGGCGCAGTTAATTTGGTGACCAACGAACAGCTCTATCTCACTATCGGCATCCCAACTTTGTTCAATGCCGCCTTGATCGGGCTCGTCATCGCTCTTTCAAAGACCAGATTCGATGCCATCGACAAGCGCTTCGACGACATGCGCGACCTATGGCGCGCGGAGCTTCGGCGTGTTGAAGAAGTGCTCGATGCGCGGCTTAAGCACATCGAAGAGCGCGGTTAGTCAACTGAAGCCATGATCTCGGCGGAGGACGAACATCGAGGACTAACCCCCTGTGGGAGAATAGTTCGAGGCGGAGCGCACTTGATTTGGTAACCAACGAACAGCTCTATATCCTAGTCGGCGTTCCGATGTTGTTCAACGCTACGTTGATCGGCCTTCTTATCGCCTACATCAACGCCGGGTTTGGCAGGTTTGAAGCAAGATTCGACGCCATTGACAAGCGCTTCGACGACATGCGCGACCTATGGCGCGCTGAGCTCCGGCGCGTTGAAGAAGTGCTCGATGCGCGGTTGAGGCACATCGAAGAGCGCGGTTAGTCAACTGAAGCGACGATCCTGGCTGACGACGAATATCGAGGACTAACCCCTGTGCAAGAATAGAGCCAGGCGGGACGCACTTCATTTGGTGACTAACGAACAGCTCTATATCGCAGTCGGCATTCCGATGCTATTCAATGCCACCTTGATCGGGCTCGTCATCGCCCTTTTCAACGCTAAGATTGGGAAGATCGAGTCGAAAATCGATGTGCGTTTTGACGCAGTTGACACCCGCTTCGACGACATGCGCGACCTATGGCGCGCTGAGCTCCGTCGCTTTGAAGAAGTGCTCGATGCGCGGTTGAGGCACATCGAAGAGCGCGGTTAGTCAGCCGAAGCCATGATCCTGGCTGACGACGAATATCGAGGACTAACCCCTGTGGGAAAATAGAGTCAGGCGGAGCGCACCGGTCTACATCCTAATCGGCGTTCCCATGCTGTTTAACGCCAGCTTGTCTTGCTATCGCCTACATCAACTCCAGGTTTGGCAAGTCTGACGCAAGATTCGACGGCTGCAATGGTCATTGAGACGCGGCACGAGCTGCGTTGGAAGAGCCTCAAAGACAAAGTGAAGGTCAAGAGGCTCGCAAGCGAGAGTTCTTCAAGAAGCTCAGGAAAGCAAGGCGATCGTTGGGCTCGTGCGCCTCGGCCTGGACACCGGATCTATGCCAGTAGCCAGCCGCGCCGCTCGCGGGTAATTCACTCGGCGGCACCCTTCGCGATCCTGGTATCATCCAAACTCACAAGGAGAGTTGATGCCTAAAATTGTTCGCTTCCATCAAACTGGCGGCCCTGAAAACCTGAAGCTCGAAGACGCGCCCTCGGCCGAGGCCGGCAAAGGCGAGGTCAAGTTGCGGGTACGCGCCGCAGGCCTGAATCGTGCGGAGTCCATGTATTACCACGGCATGTATATTGAGCAGCCACTGCTGCCGTCGCGAATCGGTTACGAGGTCGCGGGTGAAGTTGAAGCCGTGGGCGAAGGCGTCGACAAGAGTTGGATCGGAAAGAACGTCGCGACGTTCCCCGGCTACTCGATGAACCGCTATGGCGGGCTCGGTGAAGAGGCGATTGTGCCAGCGTCTGCATTAGGAGAGTATCCGGCCAAGCTTTCGGTCGTTGAAGCCGCAGCCATCTGGATGCAATATCTGACGGCCTACGGGGCTCTGGTCGCAGCCGGCAACGTGAAGAGAGGCGACTTTGTGTCCATTCCAGCGGCATCTAGCAGCGTCGGCCTGGCGGCGATTCAGATCGTGAAAGCCGAAGGCGCAACCGCGATTGCGGCCACGCGAAGCTCCAAGAAACGCGCCGAATTGCTGGCTCTCGGAGCGGATCACGTCATTGCGACTGATGAAGAAGACTACGTAGCGCGCATCAAGGAAATCACCGGCGGCAAGGGTGTACGATTGACGTTCGATCCCGTGGCCGGGCCGTTTGTCGAGAAGCTCGCGGCGGCTGCTGCCAATGGCGGCATCATCTTCGAATATGGCGCGCTATCCACCGAGCCTACGCCGTTCCCGTTGTTCGCCGCGCTGGTGAACTCGCTGAGCATCCGCGGTTACATTTTGCTCGAAGTGACCCGAGATCCCGAAGCGCTCGCCAAGGCGCAGAAGTATATTTCCGACCGGCTTGCGGACGGGCGTTTTGCGCCGAAGATCGCCAAGACCTTCCAGCTCGAGCAATCCGTCCAAGCGTATCAGTACCTCGAATCCAATCAGCAGGTCGGCAAGATTGTCATTACCGTTCCGTAGCACCCGTGCGCCGCAGGGTCGGGCGCGGCGAAGCGGGCGCTATAACAACTAAACGCGGCACATCCTCCTAGCGCGGAGGCGGCTTGATGTGCCCTTCGTATAGATCCTTGTTGTTCTCTTCGCACGAGTATTCCATGATTTCCCAATCCGGACGCAGCGTGAAGGTTCGCTTGTTGGTCCACGGTTTGGTGAAAGTCTTGGGATCGTCGATGGTCACTTCGTAAGCGATGTGCATGGCGTCGGTGCGCGTGAAGCGCTCCATCACGTGCAGCGCGTCGCTGTGCGGGTGGCCGATAGTGTCCAGGCGCGTTCGCCCGTTGAAGTTGACGGTGTCCACCACCAGCGTGTCGCCGTCCCAGTGTCCCACCGAATCGCCGAACCAGGTAGGGGTTGCGCCCTCATGGTGCTGTTTATCGATGGGAATGACGTGAAACCAAGTGTTTTGCTCATAGAGCAGCGCGACGTATTTGGGGCTCTGCATGATCTGGATCGGATCGGGCGAGTTCATGGAGCGCATCAATCCGAAAGGCAGACAGCTACCGGTGTAATCGCCGTTGGCGGCGTCGTAGCTTTTCCAGGCTTTCAATCCAGCGTCAGTGAACGGAAGGTCGGCAGTGCCCTCCTGATTCTTGGTGGTCTTGGTCATATCGGGGACGTAGGGCCGCTGCCAAAGCCCGCTCAAATCGGGCTTGCCGTCGGGAGTTCGCGGCGCCGGGCCATTGGCGGGCTTCGCACCCACTTCCGCGGCTGCCCCGGGTACTTGGCCAAAGGCAACGGTGGGAGCCAACGACGCGACGAAGAGCGCGAGTGCAGCGCTCGGGATGAAACTGAGAGGGCGAGTCTGCATATGTGGGACCGCTGATTATTACTGCGCGGGGGCGGCGCGTTTGGACGGCCCGCCATCCTCGGCCGAGCCTGCAAATACGCTCTTGCCGCTCGGCAGCTTCACCGATCGCGCGTTGCAGGTGTTGGTGCCATCCTTGGCGCGAAAGCCGTCGACGGTCACCTGGTCGCCGATCTTCAGCGAATCTTTGCTCCAGCCATTGCGTGTCAGCGTATTCGGCGGCCCGCCTTCACACTGCCAATGGGCCACGGCGCCGCTTTCGTCCTTCGTGTCGAGATACACCCAGATGTGTGGATTCGTCCAGTCCAGCTTCGTGACCACGCCCTGCAGCGTCACGGATTTCGTGGCGTCGAACTCCGCCGCGAACGAGTGGTGGGCAACCAGCGGCAACGTAGCCGCGAGCACACCGACGCCGACACCAAGGACGGCCTGTTTTACGCGCATGGCGGGTTCTCCGATCCGGCTATTGCTTCGTATCGCTGTCCGCCGCGGATCCGGCGAATACCTTGCGGCCGTCCGCCAGCGTCACTTTGCGCGCGTTGGCCAGCTTGGAGCCGTCTTTTGCGAGCGAGCCTTCCACGGTGACCACTTCGCCAGGCTTCAGCGAATTGCGAGTCCAGCCGAGGCGCATCAGCGCGTTGGGGCTTCCCAGTTCGAGCTCCCAGTTGGTGACCGTGCCAGAGTCGTCCTTCACGTCGATGTAGAACCGCGCGTGCGGATTCATCCACTCCACTTTGGTCACGCTTCCGGTGAGTGTGATGGGCTTGGTGGCGTCATACTCGGCCGTGAATGAATGATGCGCCATAATGGGCGCGGCGGTGGCGAGCAATCCGAGGCCGGCCACGAAAACATAGAATCTAGCTCTCATCGTTACACCTCTCAAATGATTATAGCTAAGGGCCGACGATATCACGCGGTTACATCGAAGTCAAGAACTACAGCAGCTTGCGAATTGCCGCTTCCAGCGCCCTCATATCGGTCTCGCCGATGAACGAGCGGACCTTATGGCCCGCCTTGTCGTACAGAAACATGGCGGGCAGCGCGCCGCTCCATTTCGGATCGATGGCATTGATGAAATGATCGTCGTCGGCGGCCTGCTTGAGGTACGCCGGGGCTTGCACGCCGAACCTCTGAATGAACTTTTCAGCGGCGGCCTTCTGCTCGGGTTCATCCGCGGAGATGGTGATCAGTTCCACGCCTTGAGAGCGCAGTTTGGCCTCCAACTTGATGAGTTGCGGGAGTTCAGCGCGGCAGGGGGCGCACCAGGTGGCCCAGAAATCGTATACGACAACCTTACCTTTATGGGAGTTGACCAGGTTTTGGAATCCGGCTTCGTTCACGGGCGTCAGCGTGAAAGGGAGCGGGCCCGTTGCGAACAAGGGCCAGCAAAGCAACCAGGGAATCGCGCGGCGCATCATTCTTTTAGAATACCTTTTGCTTTAGGATACCTTGTGAACGCGCTTGATGGTGCAGCCGAACGCCTTGGTTTCCGTCGCAGGAACCGGCTTTCCCGCCAGCAGTGAATCCAGCGCCAGGCGTAACCGCTGCGTGTGAACGCGAGCCGGGTTCATGTCGTCGTTGATGGAGCCGTGATAGCGCAGGATGCCCGAGCTGTCGATGACATAACTTTCCGGCGTCACCTGCGCTTCGAAACGGTCGGCCACAACGTTGTCGGGATCTTTGTAGACGGGGAAAGAAAACCCACGCGCTTGGCGTGTTCCCGAACTTCGCTGGCGGGCTCGGAACGATTGGGGTTCACGAAGATGAACTTCACGTTTTTCGGCGTGTCGTCCTTGTAAAGCGCGATCATGCGCTGGTTGTAGGAATTCGATACCGGGCACTGGGTGGCGATGAAGGTCATCACGGTAATGGGACCTTTGAGCGATGAGAACGCCACGGACTTTCCATCCAGATCGCGCACCTGAAAATCTTTACTTCTTTGATTGTTCCTTCAACTTGAGATTGATGACCGGGGCCTTCTTGCTGTTGAAGACGCTCAGGGTCTTCCAGGAACTGGCCGCGCCGTCGCGCTCGGCCTTCACCCGGTATTCTACGTCCACGCCAAGCCCGGCGAAATGATAGCGGCCGTCCTCCGGGGTAATGAAAGAACGGATCTGCAGATTCTTAGTGTTCTCCAACTGCACCACGGCTTTGGCGGCGGGTTGTCCCGCTGCGTCTGTCACCACGCCCTCAAGATTGCGCGTGGTGGAGTCTGGTTTGTTCCGTTGCGCCGCGAGACCGGCACTTAGCAATACAATCGCGAGGCACGCGGTGCGGGCGGAGTTGATCTTCACCACCTATTTCGACTGGCGCTCCAGCTGGAAGGTTACCTCGACGCGCTCTTGGCCTTCCACCGTGATGGATTTTTTCAAGCTTTGGTAGCCCTTGGCCGCGACCACAATGGAATAGTTCATGGGACCCGGCGGTACACGCAAGATGAACTCGCCTCGGGCGTCCGAGACGGCTTCCATCTTTTGCGCTTTCACAGCCGTGGTTCCGGATGCAGGCTCAGCGACCAAGGTTACGATTGCGTCAGGCAGCGCATAGCCGCTCTCTTGAAAGACGCTGCCGCTGATCATGGCATAGGTATCGGGCGCCGGTTTCTTCTTGGCGGCGGCCGCAACGGGAAGCAGTGCGGCTAGAAGCAGCACCGAAGTACTGCCAATCAGGCTAGTGCCAATCCTCTTCTTCCTCTTCTTCTTCATCCTCTTCCTCGTCTGCATCCTCGTCGTAATGCAGGTCGTCGTCCTCTTCTTCTTCGTCCTCCTCGTCCTCGTCCTCTTGAGTTTCGAGTTCCAAAGGACTCAGCCCGGTGACGCTGAGATCGGCGCCGCACTCCTCGCAGGTCAGCGAATCACCTTCGTCCAAGTCGTCCTCGTCCACGTCGATCACGGCGTCGCAGTTTGGACAGTTGACCATCTACATTCCCTCCAGGGGCCAAACTTTCTTATACAGGAATTGGCGATCGAGGTGCATCCTAGACACAGTTTTACCATGCAAGCCGCCGGGTGGTGGGTTTATCGGATGTCGAGCTCAGTCGTTTTGTCGAGCGGGTGCTCAAGCCGCGAATCAGCCCTGTCGAGCCAGGCGTCGGAGCGATCGAATCTCCTCATAATGGCCCTGTAATGCCAAAATCCAGCAGATTCTTTATAACGATGAGCGCGGTCAGGGCCGGCACGCCGATCCAGGTATAGATCCGAAGGTTACTCATCTATGCTCCATTGTACGCTGCAAGCCCGAATCTTCTCACCCCGCTAGCCCATCTTCTTTTGTTGGATGGTCCGCATCTCATCGATGATGCGTTCGAAGATGCGCTTGAGCGCCTCCGCGTCCAACGGCCCCGCATTGTGGCTGGTGACATTTAGAAAGACCTGATCTTCGCGCTTGGGTTCGTAGATGGGCATGGAGAACTGAAGCTTGATGCGGCCGATTTCGTGCACGATTTCGGTCCGCTGGTTGAGCAACTCGACGATCTTGAGGTCCAGTTGATCGATTTGACGGCGGCAATCCGCGAGCTTGTCATTGCTCATTGTCTTTCAGGGCTCATTGTCTTTCGGGCTCATTTGTTCTTCGATGGTAAACCACTGGCGAGTTCCCGAGCCAGAGCCTCGATCTTGTCAGGAAGTTGAGGGCTGGATGCGTTCTCTTCGATGACGCGTTCGAAGGCGCTGCCCACCACCACGCCGTCCGCCATCGCGCCGATCGCGCGCACATGTTCCGCCGTCGATATGCCAAATCCAACAGCCAGAGGAAGCTCGGTCACACCGCGCATGGCGAGCACCAGCGGCGCAACACTATCGGAGACGCTGGCTCGCTCGCCCGTCACGCCGGTTCGCGAAACCAGGTAGACGAATCCAGTGGAGTATTTCGCCACCAGTTCCTGGCGCCGCCGGCTGCTGGTGGGCGCGGCCAGGAACACAGTGTCGAGGCCCGCTTTGCGCATCACATAAATGTATGGTTCGGCCTCCTCCACACTCAGGTCCGTGAGCAGACAGCCGTCAATTCCGCTCGCCACCGCCGCTTTCGCCAGCGGCTCCAGACCGTAGCGCAGCACCGGATTCATGTACGTGAACAACAGCAGCGGAATTTCGGACCGTTTGCGGATCCCGGTTGCGATCTCGAGCACGGTTCCGAGCTTGGTTCCGGCCTTCAGCGCGCGATCGCTGCCGCGCTGGATCACCGGGCCGTCGGCGATCGGGTCCGAAAAAGGCACGCCCAGCTCGATCAGGTCCGCCCCGCCGCGTTCGAGAGCCGCCACCAAATCGGGCGTCGCGGCGGGCGACGGGTCGCCGGCGGTAATGTACGCGATGAGCGCAGGCCGTTTTTCCGCCCGCAGCCGATCAAAGAGCCGGACGATTCTGCTCTGGCTCATCCAGTTCCTTCAAATTTTCGCGATAAATATCGGTGTCCTTGTCGCCGCGTCCCGATAGATTGATCACGAACATCTCATCTTTGGCGGCGGGCGCGCGGCGCAGGGCTTCGGCCACCGCATGCGCGGATTCAAGCGCGGGAATGATTCCTTCCGTGCGAGCCAAGATTCGCGCGGCGTCGAGCGCTTGCTGATCGGTGACCGAGCAATATTCGGCGCGCTGGTTGTCGTGCAGCCAGGCGTGCTCGGGTCCGACCAGCGCGTAATCCAGCCCGGCCGACACCGAATGCGTCAGCGCCACCTGCCCATCGGCGTCTTGCAAAAGATAACTATGCGCGCCGTGCAGCACGCCGGGCGATCCGCCCGAGAAGCGCGCGGCATGCGCCCCCAATTCCGCGCCACGCCCGCCCGCCTCCACTCCAATTAAGCGCACGCCTTCGTCCCCCAGGAACGCGTGAAACATGCCGATCGCGTTGCTCCCACCGCCTACGCAAGCGAATATCGAATCCGGCAGCCGCTTTTCGCGCTCCAGGATTTGCCGGCGCGTCTCCTCGCCAATCACGCTATGAAAATCGCGAACCATCATCGGATACGGATGCGCGCCCAGCGCCGAGCCGAGCAGGTAATGCGTGGAATGGACGTTGGTCACCCAGTCGCGCATGGCCTCGCTGATGGCGTCCTTCAATGTCCGGCTGCCGCTCAAGACGCTCACCACTTTCGCGCCGAGCAATCGCATGCGAAAGACATTCAGGCGCTGCCGCCGCATGTCCTCCTCGCCCATGTAGACGATACATTCCAGCCCGAACAGAGCGCACACCGTCGCGGTTGCCACGCCGTGCTGGCCGGCGCCGGTCTCGGCAATGATGCGCTTCTTGCCCATGCGCCGCGCGAGCAGCCCCTGGCCCAGGCAGTTGTTGATCTTGTGCGCGCCGGTATGCAGCAGGTCCTCGCGCTTGATGTAAATCGTGGCGCCGCCGTATGTTTCGCTCAGCCGTTTGGCGTGGTACAGCGCTGTCGGACGACCCGCGTAATTGGACAGCAGATCTTTCAATTCCGCTTGGAAAGCCGGATCGTGCCGCGCTTCGAGATACGCTTGCTCCAGTTCTTCCAGCGGCGCCATCAGCACCTCCGGAACGTAGCGGCCGCCGTAGGGACCGAAGTGTCCGCCGGAGTCGGGGGAGGGTGGCTGGTGGCTAGTGGCTGGTGAGAGAGGCATGGATAAATTTGCGCATTTTTTCGTGGTCCTTCAGGCCGGGAGATTTTTCGATGCGGGAGCAAGCGTCCACGCCCCAAGGCCGTGCCTGTTCGATGGCGGCACGAACGTTGTCGGCGTCCAGGCCTCCGGCAATGATGGTATTGATCGAAAGTTCTTTCGCAAGCGACCAGTCGAACGAGCGTCCGGTTCCCCCGTAGAGCTCATCGGACGGCGTGTCGATGAGGAGTGCCTCCACTGGTTCGTCAACCAGCTGATCGAGCAGCGACAGCGACTCGTCTGCCTGGTAAGCGCGCCAAATCCGGATCCCTCGCGCCTCCGACGTGCCGTGAAGCTGAGCGACGTCGAGTCCGGCGTCCAACGCGATCTTGGCGATCGTTTCCGCCGTTTCGTTCACGAACACACCCACCTTCCAAACATTCGCGGGGATTTTCTCCGCGATCATCGCCGCGCCAGTGTGCGAAATATAACGCGGGCTCTCGCGATAGAAGTTGAAGCCGATCGCGGAAGCTCCAGCGTCTACCGCGGCGAGCGCATCTTCACGATTGGTGATGCCGCAAATTTTGACCATCATGGGATTAACGCTCGTAACGCCCCCGCCGGATCGCCTGACTTCATTAAATGCTCGCCCACCAGGAACACCTGGTAACCAGCCGCGCGCAGCCGCTCGACGTCGGCTGAAGAATGGATACCGCTTTCGGCCACTCGCACCACGCCCGCCGGAATCTTCTCCGCCAATCGCAGCGCAGTCTCCAGCTTGACCTCGAACGTATGCAGATTGCGATTGTTGACCCCGATCAAGCGCGCGCCCGACGCAACCGCCGGCCCCAGTTCCTCCTCATCATGCACTTCCACCAAGGCCGCCATGCGATAACGCTCGGCCAACTCGCGGAAATCGCGCATTTGGCGCTCCATGAGGATAGCGGCGATCAACAGAATCGCATCCGCGCCATGGGCCGCCGCTTCATGCACATGATATGCGTCGATGGTGAAGTCTTTTCGCAAAACCGGAAGCCGCACCGCCGCGCGCGCCGATTCTAAGTGCGACAAACTACCCAGAAAATGTTTTTCGTCGGTCAGCACCGACAACGCCGCCGCGCCGCCTTCTTCATACGATCGCGCGATCGACGCCGGATCGAACTCCGCGGCCAGCAGACCCTTGCTCGGCGACGCCTTCTTCACTTCCGCGATAACCGCAGGCATCCGTCCGGTGATCGCGGCCAGAAAATCCCGCCGCCCGGAAATCGACTCCTCCGCCCGCCCCTCCACCCCAGCCTCGCGGGACGCCAGTTCAAGCCTCTTCTGCTCGACAATTTGAGCCAGGATGTCCGGGAGCGCCTTCACCATGGGTGGGAAACTTCAATTGTAGCGCGCAGGCCCCTTTAGCGGCTTCCTGACTGCTACAATAACAAGTAAGCTTATGTCGCGACCGGCAACATCCCGCCCCAGCTTGTTCGGCTCCGACTAGTTTCCTTCCTGCTGTTTATCCCCACTCATAACTGCCAGTAGACAGAAGGAGACTGTAATGCTTGCTCAAGAAATCCGTTTGGATCTTCCGAATCTTGTGACCCCACTGCCGGGACCTCGCGCCACGGCGGTTATCGAACGCGACGCCCGGGTGCTCTCGCCATCCTACACGCGCTGTTATCCGCTGGTTGCCGCACGCGGTGAGGGCGCAATTATCGAAGATGTCGATGGAAACCGCTTCCTCGATTTCAATGCGGGAATCGCCGTGACGTCCACCGGCCACTGTCACCCGAAGGTGGTTGCCGCCATTGAGCGGCAATCCAACCGGCTGATCCACATGTCGGGCACGGATTTCTACTACGAGAATATGGTGCAGTTGGCCGAGAAGCTGGCCTCGCTGGCTCCGGGCGGAGGTGCGCACCGCGTGTACTTCGGAAACTCGGGAACCGAAGCGACCGAGGCCGCCATGAAGTTGGCTCGCCATCACACTGGGCGCGATAAATTCATCGCGTTCACCGGCTCTTTTCACGGACGCACGATGGGCGCGCTGTCGCTCACCGGCAGCAAGGTGATCCAGCGCAAAGGCTTTGGACCATTGATTCCGGGCGTGTACCACGCGCAATTTCCCGATCCATATCGGCGGCCCGACGGCGTCACCGCCGACGACCACGCGGTGAGCTGCGTGCGGTTTATAGAGGACGAGCTGTTCCGAACCATCGTTCCAGCCGAGGAAGTGGCGGGCATCGTCGTCGAGCCCATCCAAGGCGAAGGCGGCTACTTGATCCCACCCAAGGCCTTCCTCGAAGAGCTTCGGGGCCTGGCCGACCGGCACGGCATCCTGCTGATCTTCGACGAGGTCCAGTGCGGCATGGGGCGGACCGGCAAGATGTGGGCCGCTGAGCACTTTGGCGTCGCGCCCGACATTTTCACCACCGCCAAGGGCATCGCGAGCGGATTGCCGCTCAGCGCCATGATCGCCCGCGCCGAAATTATGGACTGGCCCCCGGGGGCGCACGCTTCCACGTTCGGCGGCAATCCCGTGGCGGTAGAGGCGGCGCTCGCGACCATAGAATTGCTTGAAAGCGAATTGATCGCGAATGCGGCCACCATGGGCGCCCATATTCTGGATCGCCTCCGCGATTGGCCCAAACGTTTCCGGAATGTCGGCGACGTCCGAGGCCTGGGACTCATGATCGGCTTCGAACTGGTGTTCGATCAAAAGACCAAGGAGCGCGCGCCCGAGCTCCGGGATCGCATTCAGTCACTGGCCTTCGAACACGGCCTGCTGGTGCTCGGCGCCGGACGCAACACCATTCGCCTCTGTCCTCCGCTGGTGATCACGCGCGCTCAAGCCGATTTCGCTGTCGATACACTTGAGGAATGCTTGAAGACGGTGGTCTGAGCGCCGCCGCAAAACGCATTCTCGACGTCGGGTGCGGCATCAACAAGTATCCGGGCGCCATCGGCGTGGATCGCAACCCGAACACGCGCGCCGACGTGCTGTGCGATCTGGACCGTTTTCCTTACCCGTTTCGCGACAGCTCGTTCGCTGAGCTGCGCGCGATCCATGTGATCGAGCATGTTTCCGATGTGATCCGAGCCATGGAGGAGTTCCATCGCGTGGTTGTGCCGGGCGGCCGAGTGTATCTCGTGACGCCGCATTACACCGACTTCAGCTCGTTTTGCGATCCCACCCACCGCTGGCACCTGAACAGTTTCTCGTTTCGCTATTTTGGCGAGAAGCATGGCGGGTTCGGCTACTACAGCGCGGCGCGATTCCGGGAAGTAAAGGTTCACGTGAGATTGCTGGCCTTCTGGCGCTGGCTGGGCTTCGAGTTCCTGGTGAACCACTTCCTGCGTTTCCGGAAGTTTTGGGAGTACTATCTGTGCTACGTCGTGCGCGGGAAGGTGATGGAGTTCGAGTTCGAGGCGATCAAATAGCGCCGCCCTCAGCCGCGTTCCTCTAGATGTTTGAGCCGGGCGTCGATCACCTGCTCGACACGATAAAGCTCGGACCTCCAAAGATCGCGCATCTCGTCGAAACGTCGATCGACGTCGTCAAAGCGGTGATCGACTCCGTCGAAGCGCCGATCCACATCAGTGAACCGCGAATCCATGTAGCTGCGTAAATCGGTTAGGCGTGAGTTATTGATTAGGATGCCCACCAGAACTGCGAGCATGGTCGGCACGGCGGCCAAGGCGATTGAAAGGAGATTGGTATCGCTCATCTACTGAATCAATTATCGCTCAGGCAACAGCGCACTCCTGGCTCACGCTTACACGCCAATCCATTTCCACGGAACAATACGAGTTCGCTACTACAGCGCGGCGCGATTCCGGGAAGTAAAGGTTCACGTGAGATTGCTGGCGTTCTGGCGCTGGCTGGGCTTCGAGTTCCTGGTGAACCACTCCCGGCGTTTCAGGAAGTTTTGGGAGTACTATCTGTGCTACGTCGTGCGCGGGAAGGTGATGGAGTTCGAGTTCGAGGCGATCAAGTAGCGCCGCTGCCTCAGCTGCGACCGGCCCGCCAGACATCGCGCGTCTCGTCGAAACGTCTATCAACGTCGTTGAAACGGGTGTCCATGTGGCCGCGCAAATCTCGGATGCTCTCACTCAAGCGCGCATTTGTGTCGCTAAGTCTAGCGTTATTGATTAGGATGCCCGCCAGCACTGCGAGCATATTCGGCACGGCGGCCAAAGCGATCGTAAGGATTTGCGTGTCGCTCATCTCCTGCCATGGTATCGCATCGGCCGCGATCTCGAAACGCTTATGCAAACAGGCTATTCTATGGTCTGAGTGAAACTGCCAGACCCTTTCTTGCGGTGTTTGCGCCGCCTTTTTGCCGCGATTGGGATGTTGTTTCTACCGGCCTTACTCCCGGCGCAACAAGACCGAATCGCCGGGCCAATTGAGGATCGCGAAACGTTGGTGCTGAGCGGGAACGTCAATCCCAAGGCTCAGCCTCAATTCGATCAAGGTCCGGTTGATCCTGCGTTAAGAATAGGTCCCGTAACCCTCGCCCTAAAGCCCACGCCGCGGCAACAAGCGGACCTGCAGCAATTACTCATCGAACAACAGGACCGGTCTTCTCCGAACTACCGCCGCTGGCTGACGCCCGAGCAATACGCCGATCGATTCGGTGTCAGCACGCCAGACATTGCGAAGATCCGTCGGTGGTTCGAAGCGCAGGGCTTCACAATCGACTACGTAGCCCGGAGCAGAAACTGGATATCATTTAGCGGCACGGGTGCGCAAATCGCGAATGCGTTTCACACCGAGATACACCACTATGCGGTGGACGGCGAGATCCATTTTGCCAATCCAACCGAGCCCGCGATACCAGCGGCGCTTGAGCCTATGGTGATCGGCCTCCTCGGCCTGGACGATTTTTATCTGAAGCCACCGCGCTTGCGCTTCAACCAACCAGTCGCCGATTCAAACCGAACTTCTTCGACTCCTAAGCTTTCCTCGGATGGTCAAAACTACTTGGCCCCGGATGATCTCGCTACGATTTACGATATTACGCGGCTCTATGAAGCTGGGATTGATGGATCGGGGTTAAAGATCGCAATCGCGGGAACGAGCGATATCGATCTTGCCGACATCGCTGCATTTCGCAGCGACTTCGGCTTACCTGCCAGTGTCCCAAAAGTCATGCTAGCGGCCGGCAACATCGATCCCGGAATGACCAAGGCCGAGGTCGAGGCCGACCTCGATATCGAATGGGCTGGCGGGATTGCGCGTAATGCCGAAATCATTTATGTCATATCCGGTAGCGTGTTGGAGTCCGCCACCTACGCAATCAGTGAAAATCTTGCTCCCGTATTGAGCTTTAGCTTTGGCGGCTGCGAGACCGGGTTTTCGCCCACGACTCGAAGCGCCACGGCATCCATCGCCGGCCAAGCGAATGCCCAAGGCATCACCTGGCTCGCGTCATCGGGAGACTCGGGAGCGGCGGGCTGCGACCTGGCGTTTGACCGTCCCGAGGCTACCCTGGGGTTGGCTGTCACGTTTCCAACCAGCCTCCCGGAGCTTACATCCGTGGGCGGCGCCGAGTTCGACGAGGGCACCGGCAATTACTGGAGCAGCACCAATTCGGCGACCGGCGAATCGGCGCTGTCCTACATACCAGAAACAGCCTGGAACGAGTCGGGCGCGATGGGCTTGGCGGCGAGCGGCGGTGGCTTTAGCCAGGTTTATCCCCAGCCCGCCTGGCAGACTGGGCCCGGCCTTCCGGGCGTCAACGCTCGCGCTGTCCCAGACCTCGCGCTTGCCGCGTCTCTTCACGACGCCCATGCCATTATCTCGGGCGGTCAAAAGCTGGCGGTCGGCGGGACGTCCGCCGCCGCGCCGGTCTTTGCCGGAATGGTCGCTCTGCTGAATCAAAAGGAGGCTTCCAACGGGCTTGGAAACATCAATTCAAATCTGTACCGCCTGGCTCAAACCAAAATCTTCCATGACATCACCACCGGTAGCAACGTCGTCCCGTGTGCAGCGGGTAGGGGCTGCGTCAACGGCTCTTTTGGCTATTTTGCCGCGCCCGCGTACGACCCGGTGACGGGACTCGGCTCCGTTGACGCCTACAATTTGATCATGGATTGGAATGCCCCAACACCGGCATCGAAAATAGTTCCGGCGTGTACTCCGGATCCAGTTTATGAGCAGCAGCCTGATGCGCAGGGATACAAATGGTTCTACACCATCAGTCTTACCGAGACGGCGGGCGTAGCCACTAACCTGAGCGGGTTCACGTTCAACGGTACAGACTACAGTTCGCAAATCGTAAGTTACTTCGGCAGTTCCACCATACCCGCGAACGGCACGATTTCCGTGAACCTGGAGGCGATGAGCTTGACTGTTCCGGCTACCCTCGCCTTCAGTTTCACCGGCGTAGACGCGGGCGGGCGTCAGTGGTCGCAACAATTGTCAGTGCCGTTCAACGGAAAGCAGCAGTCCGCGACTCCAGCGCCCTCCATTTCAGCGGTCGTGAACGCCGCTAGTTACCAGCCGGGAGCGTCAGCGGGAGCGCTGGCAACTTTATTCGGCACGAACCTTTCGCCAGCCGTTGGAATTGAATCGCCCGGCGGCGCCACGTCATACAAAGGCGTCTCCGTTACCGTAGGTGGCCGCTTGGCACCGTTGTTTGCCATCGCCAACGTAAACGGTCAGGAGCAAATCAACTTCCAAGTACCTACGAATGTTTCCACGTCCGGCGGGGCGGAGCCGGTTCAAGTGAATAACAACGGCTCGCTTGGCGCGCTAAACCTAGCCATCGCTGCGATCCAACCTGGAGTTTTCGAATACGTCCCTTCGGGGAGTTCCACGTCGTATGGCGTAATTGTGAACCAGGACGGTTCCACTATGGGACCGTCAAACCCCGCGCCTCGCGGCAGCACCGTGGTTATGTATGTAACGGGCTTAGGACCTAAGTCTCCGGCACTTGAAACGGGCCAAATCGGTCCAGTTCCATTGGCCTACACAACGAATGCAGTGGTAGTGACAATCAACAAAGTCAGCGCCCCGGTGTTGTTCAGCGGCGCCGCTCCCGGCTTCATCGGCTTGGATCAAGTTAACTTCACGATACCCGCGGGCGCTCCGGTCGGCTCCGCCGATTCGCTCAGCGTGACGGTAAACGGAGTGGCCAGCAGGAATACCGGGATTGCCGTCGACTGACAAATGACCGGACTGGTCTCAGCCGCGTTCCTCTAGATGCTTGAGACGCGCGTCGATTACCTGCTCTACTCGATAAAGCTCGGACCGCCAGAGATCGCGCATCTCGTCGAAACGCCGATCGACGTCGTTGAAGCGCGTATCCATATGGCCGCGCAAATCGGTCAACAGTGAATTATTGATGAGGATGCCCACCAGAACCGCGAGCATAGACGGCACGCCAGCCAAAGCGATCGAAAGGATCTGAATATCGCCCATCTCTAATCTTTATCTTAGCGCCATGATCTTCTCGGCATGGATGAGAGCTTCGGGCGCGGAACGGCACTTCCAGATCGCGCGATGAAGGGCCTCTATGAATTCGCGGACCTCCTCCGGCAGCACGCGCGCCGGAGGCACATGACTGACGACCACGCCCTCGGCCGCCGCGGTGAGGACATCGCGCAGCGGTTTCTGCAACGCGCAGGAATTATCGTCGTCGATCGCAACTACCGCCTGGCGTCCGGCGGCGGCGAAGTGGATCTGGTTGGCTGGGAAGGGGATACCCTGGTTTTCGTGGAGGTTAAATCCCGCCAGACCGACGAGCACGGTTCGCCGGACCGGGCCATCGGGCTCCAAAAACAATCCAGCCTGATTCGTACCGCCCGCCAATATGCCCGGCAGGCCGAAGTGCCCTGGCAAAAGGTGCGCTTTGACGTGGTGAACGTTGTTTTCGCGACGTTTCCACCGGCGGTCACGCATTTCCGCGACGTTTTTCGATCGAAGACGCCTAAGCAATAACCTGCCGAGATGACCGTGAGGGAGCCGGTGCATCCGTGCCTTACACTAAGAGCATGCGCATCCTGCTATTCAGCGGCAAGGGAGGCGTGGGCAAGACCAGCATTGCCGCGGCCACCGGACTTCAACTTTCGCGTCTGGGCTACTCCACCTTGGTCATGAGCGTCGATCCGGCCCACAGCCTCGCCGACGCCTTCGATCTCGAAACCAGCCTCTTCCAGGACCGCGCCAACGATCCGCTTCCCATCGACGACCATCTCTCCATCCAAGAGGTCAACATCCAGAAGGAAATAAAACGGCACTGGCGCGAGATTTCCACTTACGTCGTTTCGGTGCTGCGGACCACCGGCATCAGCGACGTGGAGGCCGAAGAGCTGGCCATCCTGCCGGGCATGGAAGAGCTGAGCGCGATGATGTACGTGAATCAGTACCGCCGCGAGGGGCGCTACCAGGTGATCGTGCTCGATTGCGCTCCCACCGCCGAATCCATGCGTTTCGTCAGCATGCCGACCACGCTCGAATGGTACATGAAGCACGTGTTTCCCTTCCAGCGCGGCCTCCTCAAAGCCGTACGGCCCGTCGCGAATCGCATTTCGCCGGTGGAGCTTCCCACCGACAACTACTTCGCCAATATCCAGGATTTGTTCGGACGGCTCGACGGCATCGCGGAGCTGCTCGAAAATTCGAAGATCACCAGCGTCCGGCTGGTGACCAATCCCGAGAAGATGGTGTTGCGCGAGACCCAGCGCGCTTTCGTGTATTTTTCGCTGCACGGCCTCACCGTGGACGGCATCATCGTCAATCGCGTGCTGCCTGAAGCGGTCACCGACACCTGGTTCGATCAGTGGCGGGCCTCGCAATCCAGGATTCTGGACGAGATCGAGGAGTATTTTCAGCCGGTGGCGATGAAGCGCGTCCCATTATTCACGCATGAAGTGCTGGGGCGTGAGCGTTTGATCGAGCTCGCCAACGTTCTGTACGGCGAGGAAGATCCCGCGCTGGTGGTGCGGACTGAAGCGCCCTACACCTTTGAGAAACGCAACTCGCACTATGAAGTCCGGCTGCGGCTGCCGTTCGCGATGAAGGGCGAGGTGGGGCTGTTCAAGAAAGGGGATGAGCTGGTGGTGGAGATCGGCACATTGCGCCGCCACATCGGTCTGCCAACCTCCATGGCTGCCCTCATGCCCACGCGAGCCTCGTTACAGAATAAGATATTGACAGTGGAGATGAAAGAAGGCTGATGTGAAAGAAAGGTGATATGGACGAACAACAAAGCACGGCACAACACGGCGCGGCGCGGCATGCCCCCGGCTGCTTCTTCTGCGACATCGCGGCGCCCCAGATCGAGGCCTTCCTGGATCATGTCTGGCCGGAAAACACGCGCGAGCACTTCCGCAACGCCCGTATCGAAATGCTCAAAGGAATGCGGAGCATGCTGGACGCGCGCATCGAGCACCTCGCCAAGCATGATCGGAAAGGCACCAAAGTTGCGGTCGAATAGCGCCCGAGCGAGCGCCCTCGCCATTCTCGCGCTCGCGACATCACCGGCGTTAATGGCGCAAGCTTCATCTGTGACGCCAGCCGCAGCCGATACGCCCGTCGCGGGAGTTCGCCATGTTATCGGACTGGAGAACATCAAAGCTCAAGCCTCCGGAAAATTGAGCGTACTGAGCGGCGCCTTATTCTTCGATACCGGCACATCTCAAGCTAACGTCGCCGTCACAGCGATTGATAACATCTTCCTTGGCTCGGAAGACACTCAGGCTAGGGGGAAGGCCGCACAAGTAGCGAAAGTGGCCGCGATCGCGGCGCCGTATGGGAGTGGCCGAACCTTGAGTCTCTTCATGCGGACGAAAGTGGACGTCCTCACGGTTTCGTATCACGACCAGAACGGAGGAGCGCACGGCGCGATTTTCGCCATACCGAAGGGCCTCGCTGCCGGAGTGCGCACGCAATTGATCGCTGCGGGCGCGCACGCCGGCGCCCTGGCGGAAGAGGGGCCGAAAGAAGGGAAACAGCCGTGATCCGCCTTGCCGCTTGTTTCATTGCGCTGCTCCCCGTGCTTGCCCTGGCTCAGACGAAGCCGCCGAAACGTTCCGCCTCCGCGATTCAAATCGAGCCCATTGATGCCGGAGCGATCAGCATTCCCGCTGAATTTCAGTTTGCGATTTATGAAAGCCTGATCGAGCGAGTGCGCCACGATGGCGAGTTCAAAACTGTCTTTCGCGGCGGCGATCGCGCAGCCAGCGGCATTCCTGACCTGGTGGTCCTTCGAACGAAAGTGTCCGGGTACAAGGAAGGCAGCCAATTGAAACGCGAGCTGACCACGGTCTCTGGTGGAACCACCGTAGAGGTGACGGCCACGCTTACGGGCCGGGATGGCGCCGTGCTCTTGACGAATAACCTTTCGGGTAAGGTGCATTTCTTCGGCGAGAATCTAGGCGTCGCCAACGATCTGGCCAAGCACATCGCCAAGCTTCTCCGCGAAAATTTCTAGCGCTGGCTCAAGCCGCCGTCGATCGCCAGCACCTGGCCGGTGACGAAGTTCGACGCGTTCAAAAAGTAAAGCACCGCGTCCGCAATCTCATCAGGCGTGCCCGAGCGTTTTGCCGGAGTCGCTGCGATCAGCTCTTGGGCGCGAGGATCTTCACCTGAGGCAAGAATTACACCCGGCGCAACCGAGTTGACCGTGATCTCGGGCGCGAACGCCTTCGCCAGCGCTCGCGTCAGCATGATCACGCCGGCTTTCGATGCGCAATAGTGCGCGTACATATCCCAGGGCCGGATGCCGCCCAGCGAACTCAGGTTCACGATGCGCCCGGCGCCGGACTTCTTCATCAACAAGGCTCCCTGCTGGCAGCAGAAGAAGGTCGCCTTGAGGTTGACGCTGTGGATGAAGTCCCAGTCGGCTTCGGTGATTTCGAATGCATCGCGGCGCCGAAAGCGCGCGGCGTTGTTGACCAGCCCGTACAAGGATCCGAGTTGCTCCTCCACTTCGCGAAACATGCGCTTGATCTCGTCGACTTTTTCGAGATCGGCCTGAAATAGCGGCGCCGATCCGCACTCTTCCGCGGTCGCGCGGGCTTCGGCTTCCGACGTCCCATAGTGAATCGCGACGCGATAGCCAGATTGATGCACCCGCAACGCGATCACGCGCCCGATGCGCCTGGCCGCGCCAGTGACTAAGACGATAGGTCGGTCGTCCATCTGTTTCTTTTAAACCACCGGGTCGCCGTGAACTTCGATTTCTTCGGGCTCTACTCCCTCGCGAGCCGGCTCGGGCAATCGCCCGGTCCAGTTGGCCCACAGCCAGAAGAACGCCGTGCTGGAGCTGAGCAACCCGGAAATCAAACCGATCGTGCGCGGGCTCCAACTCTCGGATGCCACTCCGGCGCCGGCCATCGAAAGCATCATCGTCGACCAGGACATCGTTTCCATGGTCGCAAACACGCGGCCGCGAAATTCGTCCGACACGTGCCGCAGCAGTTGTGACATGTTGAGTACCGAGCTAACCGCGATAGCCGATCGAGAGATCGCGAGAAACAGCAGCGCCAGTTGGAAATCGCGCATCTGGCTGAAGATCACGTAGGACCCGCCATGGATGACGTAGCAGATGCTGATGGTGCGTTTATAAGCGCCGAACGAAATCCGCTTGCCGAGCCAGTGTGCGAATGTTCCTCCGATCAGCAGACCAACTCCGGCCGCGGCCCATAGATAACCGATGCCGGCGGGCCCGCGATTGAAAACCAGCTCGCCAAACAGGCTGAACAGGATCTGCGCCGCGCCGCCGCCGGAGGCCCATCCGACCGCGAGCAGGGCGATGCCCAGGATCAACGGCGAAGAGCGCATATAGCGCAGGCCTTCGGTGTATTCGTGCCAGGGCCGCATGACTTTGTCTTCTGTGAGCGCGCTGCTTTTTTCCATGTTTGGACGGGCGGCGCGGAAACTGCCGCGTTCGACGCGGAGCCGCGAAATGCAAGCTGCCGAAAACAAAAACGACAGTGCATTGAACGCGAACGCCCATTTATAGCCAAACTGCATGACCGTTGTGCCGCCCAGAAAAGCCCCGATGGTCAACGTCATCCACTGCGTGGTTTGGGTGAGCGAATTGGCCGTGTGCAGCTCGTCTTTATTCGCGATGGTGGGGAGGATGGCCGACCGCCCGCTGGTGAAGAACGGCGAAGCGAACATCAGCAGCGCGCTGAGTAGATAGAGGAGCCAGGTGTCCGAGCGCGGAATCGCGAGAATGAATCCGATGGCGACGACGGCGCGAATCAGGTCGCTCGCGATCATGATGCGTTTGCGATCCAGCCGGTCGAGCACCACGCCCGCGACCGGCCCGGCCAGCACGGCGGGAATCGCGCGCGAGAGCATGATACCTGTGACCACCAGTCCCGAGCGCGTGTTCGCCAGCGCCAGACTGAAGACCGCGACGTTGTTGAAATGGTCACCGATCTCGCTGACCACTTGGCCGCTCCACGTCCAGCGATAATTTCTGTTCCCTTTCAGCAGATCGAGAAAGTCGGCCATTTATCGAATGACTTCTCGCCGTACGGTGATTGAATCGATGAACTCGCGGTCGATTTCGTAGCCGAATCCAGGCTCGTCGCGCGCCACGATTGTTCCGCGTGCCGTCACCTCGACCGGCGGACGGATGATATCGCGCGCCCAGTAGCGCTGGCTGGCCGATACGTCGCCCGGCAGCGTGAAATTCGGAAGAGTAGCTAGCGCGATGTTGTGTGCGCGCCCAATGCCCGATTCGAGCATGCCCCCGCACCATACCGGGATTCCGGCCGCTTGCGCGACATCGTGCACGCGCCTGGCTTCAGCGAACCCTCCCACGCGGCCAAGCTTGATATTGATGATTCGTCCCGCATCCATTGCGATGGCTTGTTGGGCCTGATGCGCCGAGCGAATGCACTCATCGAGACAAATGGGCGTCTTGAGTTGGGCTTGCAGTTTGGCGTGATCGATGATTTCATCATGCGCGAGCGGCTGCTCGATCATCATGAGGTTGAATTCGTCCAGCCGCTGGAGGCGCGGCGCATCGTCTAGCGTGTAAGCCGAGTTGGCGTCGGCCATCAGCAGAATGTCGGGGAAACGGCGGCGCACTTCGCGGATGACGTCCACGTCCCAGCCGGGCTTGATCTTCATCTTGATGCGCTGGTAGCCGGCAGCGAGTTCCGTCTCGATTTTCTGGAGAAGGTGCGGGACCGAATCCTGAATTCCGATGGAGACTCCGCACGGGATGTCGCGACGCAATGAACCCTGGGCCCCCTGGCCGATGTGCTGGTAGAGCGGCTTGCCAAGCATGCGCGCTTCGAGATCCCAGACGGCCACTTCTAGACCGCCGCGAGCCATGAGATGGCCGCGAATGTGAGCGCTGCGCGCGCCGACGCCGGCCGCGCATTCGAAGTTGTGATTCAGCACGCGAGGCGCAACAAAATCCCGCAAAATGAGCCACGCCGAGTCGGTCCACTCCTCGTTGTAGAACGGGTTTTCGCCGGCCGTGACTTCGCCCCAGCCCGAAGCGCCGCCGCCGTGAACTTCCACCAGGACGATCTGGCGCTCGGTGGTCCGGCCAAAGCTGGTCTCGAAGAAATGCACCAGCGGCATTCGTATCTCGCGCAACGTGATTTGATCTAAGCGGATTCCCATTGTCCTAGTA
>Ga0302324_100001673_pt1 | contig 53223 bp, 44 predicted proteins | sample Palsa_T0_1_FD_201949 | JGI IMG/M metagenome (GOLD analysis project Ga0302324, IMG submission 201949) | Peat permafrost microbial communities from Stordalen Mire near Abisko, Sweden - Palsa_T0_1 | ecosystem: Environmental > Terrestrial > Soil > Palsa > Peat permafrost | place: Sweden: Abisko...
TTATTGCGACGGACAGTTGCGGCAACACGGCCACGCAGTATGTGACTTACACCTGGACGGCCAACACGACCCCGCCGGTCATCACGGTGCCCCCAGGCGGCCCGCTGCCCTGCAACGCGACCCCGCCAAGTTGCGCGTCGGTCAGTAACACCGTAACGGTGAGCGGCTTCTGCGGCAGCACGGTGACCTACACGGTGACTGCGGCGCCGACGGTCAATGGTTGCGCGGCGCAAGAGGTGTACACGATTATTGCGACGGACAGTTGCGGCAACACGGCCACGCAGTATGTGACTTACACCTGGACGGCCAACACGACCCCGCCGGTCATCACGGTGCCCCCAGGCGGCCCGCTGCCCTGCAACGCGACCCCGCCGAGTTGCGCGTCAGTGAGTAATACCGTAACGGTGAGCGGCTTCTGCGGCAGCACGGTGACCTACACGGTGACTGCGGCGCCGACGGTCAATGGTTGCAATGCGCAAGAGGTGTACACGATTATTGCGACGGACAGTTGCGGCAACACGGCCACGCAGCATGTAACTTACAGATGGACGGCCAACACGACCCCGCCGGTCATCACGGTGCCCCCAGGCGGGCCGTTGGCCTGCAACGCGACACCGCCGAGTTGCGCGTCGGTAAGTAACACCGTGACCGTAAGCGCCTCCTGCGGCAGCACGGTGACCTACACGGTGACCGCAGCGCAAACGGTGACTGGTTGCGCGGCGCAAGAGGTGTACACGATTATTGCGAAAGACAGTTGCGGCAACACGGCCACGCAGCATGTAACTTACACCTGGACGGCCAACACGACCCCGCCGGTCATCACGGTGCCCCCAGGCGGACCGCTGGCCTGCAACGCGACGCCGCCGAGTTGCGCGTCGGTAAGTAACACTGTGACGGTGAGCGCCTCCTGCGGCAGCACGGTGACCTACACGGTGACCGCGGCGCAGACGGTGACTGGTTGCGCGGCGCAAGAGGTGTACACGATTATTGCGAAGGACAGTTGCGGCAACACGGCCACGCAGCATGTAACTTACAGCTGGACGGCCAACACGACCCCGCCGGTCATCACGGTGCCCCCAGGCGGCCCGCTGGCCTGCAACGCGACGCCGCCGAGTTGCGCGTCGGTGAGTAACACCGTGAAGGTGAGCGCCTCCTGCGGCAGCACGGTGACCTACACGGTGACCGCGGCGCAAACGGTGACTGGTTGCGCGGCGCAAGAGGTGTACACGATAATTGCGAAAGACAGTTGCGGCAACACGGCCACGCAGCATGTAACTTACACCTGGACGGCGAACACGACCCCGCCGGTCATCACGGTGCCTCCAGGCGGGCCGCTGGCCTGTAACGCGACACCGCCGAGTTGCGCGTCGGTAAGTAACACCGTGAAGGTGAGCGCCTCCTGCGGCAGCACGGTGACCTACACGGTGACTGCGGCGCAGACGGTGACTGGCTGTGCGGCGCAAGAGGTGTACACGATTATTGCGAAGGACAGTTGCGGCAACACGGCCACGCAGCATGTGACTTACACTTGGACAGCGAACACGACCCCGCCGGTCATCACGGTGCCCCCTGGCAGCGCGCTGGGCTGCAACGCGACACCGCCGAGTTGCGCGTCGGTGAGTAATACCGTGACGGTGAGCGCCTCCTGCGGCAGCACGGTGACTTTCACAGTGACCTCCGCGGAAACGGTGAATGGTTGCTCGGCGGAAGAAGTGTACACGATTATTGCGAAGGACAGTTGCGGCAACACGGCCACGCAGCATGTGACTTACACCTGGACGGTCAACACCACACCTCCGACAGTCACTTGTCCGCCGAACGTGACGATTTTCACCAATCTCTGCCAGATGTATTGCACGTTCGCCCCGGCTGATTGGAACGGCTCCTGCGACGGCGGCTCCCGCTACGGCGGCAGTTGGTGGCAGAGCTGGTGCGGGCAAAATCCAACGACGGGGACTTGGTCGTCTTGGACCGGTTGGTGGGGTTCATGCGGCGCCAGCAGCGGTCAATACAATAACTGGTGGAACAACTGGAGTGCCAGTCTGCCGACGAGTTGCTGGGGCTCCTGGTCCAGCAGCGGGGGCGGCGGTAGTTGGTGGGGTTCGTGGAGTGGCGGCAGTGGCGGAAGCAAGAGCTGGGTGCCATGCGGCGGCAATAACCCGGACACCATCCTGAACAATTGCTTCAGCCAGGTCTATCCCAGTGGCAGTACCACCATCGGTCTTCCGGGCAGCGGCTACTGCGTGACGCTCAATTCCTGTTCCGCCATTAAAACCTGCCTGGGTATCACCGGCAATCCTGGATGTCTCAACGGCAACCTCAACAATCCATCCTCTTGCAGCGCTGGTTCCTTCTGCGCGCAAGTGCTGGCCTTGCAATTGAACTGCAATTTCGGCGACTATGGCTGCGTCCCTGGTTTTGTTGGCAAGTGCGGCGATCTGGTGTTGTGTGATTCGACCTCGCCTTGCTACGGCATGAAAGTGCGCGACATCCTGACCCTCTGCAATCGCGCGCTGGGCGGCGGCGCCTGCCCGCCAGGATGCACGCCGGCGTACCTCAACACTCTCTGCAGCAACCTCAACCAGTGCTTTGAAGGCTGCCAGGTCAGCGGTTGGTGCGGCACCCATCTGTGCTCGGTTTACATTCCCTTGCCGGCTCAAACCGGCACGGCGACCGTCACCACGAGTTGCGGCGCCAGCGAAACGCTGACTTACACCGACACTGTTTCGACGGGAAGCTGCGCCGGGACCTACGTCATCAACCGCGAATGGGTCGCGGTTGATGCCTGCGGCAACACCGGCACCTGCACGCAAGTGATCACCGTCATCGCCAAATGCCAGACGGGCCAGGTTTGCAGCAGTTTCAACTCGGAGAATCCGAGTGGTGGTTATGTCTGGTGCAATGCCCATCTGACTTGCAATCCCGGCAAGGCTTGCACGATCTATTGCCAGAACGCCTCGGTGACCCTGACCTGCAGCGGCGGCAAGACCTACACCTATCCCGTGCCCAACGGGCAAATCAACTTCAGTCCCAGTTGCACCAGCGCCAGTTGTTCGTTCAACGGCACTTCCTGGACGACCACGCTGCCGTGCGGCGGCGACAGTCAAATCTTCCTCGCCGGCTGCGGCATTCCGTGGCAGTCGGCCTTCGCCAATTGCAAGTCGGTTTGCTGGACGGGAACGTTCGCTTGCAGCACGACGGGAGTCAACTGTGATTGGCAGTGGAGTGCGGCCTGCTATAACTGCAACCTGGGCAATTGCGGCTCGATCAATGTCAAGGCCTGCCAGCAAACGGCCTGCGGTTATAACAACAGCGATTGCGCGGGAACGCCGGAAAACTTCAAGTCGTACTGCCAGGGCGGCGGGTGCGGCACAGGCGGCGGCAACTACTGCGGTTCGTGGTCGAACTCAGGCTCTTGTGACTTTTAGTTGCTACGGAGCGCCGCTTTAGCGGATGCGCAAATCAATGTGGTTCCGGTCGAGGATGGTGCCCTCGTCGAAAGCAAGCTGGTCCAAATCAATGTTGTAATTGGCCAGAGCCTGGATTTCGTCCGAGCGCCGGGCGGTCAGGGTCTGCTGGGCTTGGAGCACGAAAAAGCTGGTGTTCTTGCCGTGCTGCAATTTCGTCTGCTCCGCTTGCAGCGCCTCTTCGGCGTACATCCGGGCCTGGCGCGTGGAATCTACTTTGAGCAAATCGGTTCGGATCCTTGTGACATCATTGTCAACGGCCGGGATGATCGTTAACTCGACTTGCTTGAGTTGCAACAAGAGTTGTTCCAGTCCGGCCTTGTCGGATTTGTATTTGTAGCGGTTGGTGCTGTTGCCGAGCGGAATGGTCATCTGAACGCCATAGGAGTAAAATGGATAGTTGCCTTGACGGATGCTTTCAAGGTTGCCGTTGAAAGTGAGTTCCGTGGCGTTGCGCCCGTAGCTCCCCACCAAATCAACCTCTGGAAACAACTGGTTGAAATCAAGCTTTAGCAGCACGTGCTGCGCTTCAGCCTTAAGCTTGGCCTGCAGCATGTCAGGCCTCTTTTCCAAGGCGGTGCGCCAGCATTCCCGCACGTCCGGATTCTCCGGCACCGCCACCAGCCGTTCCGCGGGGACAGGACGGATGCCGATCCAATCGCCGCGGCGCGTGCCCAGAAGGCTCTTGATTGCGTTCTCCTGCGCCGCCAGAGTGGCTTGGGCGGTAAGATAGTCCGAACGGGCGCTGGCGGCTTGTGATTCAGCCTGCTCTTCATCCAGGGGCGCCAAAGCGCCGGCCTGCACTTTTTGCGCGTCTTCGTGCATGGTTTCTTCCGCCAGCTTGACGGCGATCTCCTGCACTCCCACCAGTTCGCGATCCGAGATGAGGGTGTAGTAAGCGGCTTTCATGTTGTTGACGACCGTCATGATCTGGAGGCGCAGAGCCAATTGATCGCTCTTCATGGTCGTCTTGGAGAGGAAGATGGTGTAACGCGTGCTGTCAATCCAGGAGTTCTTCAGAATAGGCTGGGTCAACGAGACGCCCGGCTGGCTGGCATAGAGGTCCGGTTCTCCGGAAACGTTTTGCTCCGAAAGCGGGCCGGTGAAGGAATAAGAAAGTCCCCAAGGGGCGAACCCCGACAAACCCGGCGTGTAGGAATTGATCTGCTCGGTCGTGGCGGGATAGGTCAAGCCCGCCGCCGAGAAAAAGCCGGAGGGAAACGAATCATAACTGTGCGTCGCGTTGAAAGTCAAAGAGGGCTCGTAGGCCCCATAGAGTCCGCTCAATCCAAACTCGTCTATCCGCACTTGAACTTGGCTGAGCAGGATGCTCAGATTGTTGGTCAACGCGATCCGAATCAGTTCATCGCTGCCCACCACCCAGTCCTTCCTGGGCGGCGTCGCCGTTTGGGCGGTGGCGTGCGATCCGTGTAAAAGCAGGCACGCTGCCAGCGCGGCGGAACGGGCCAGGGACGAATTTTTGGGGAGCATAGGCGTCAGGAGTTGCGGTTATTCATAGCGCAAAGATTCAATCGGGTCCAGGTGGGCCGCTTTATAGGCCGGGTAAGTGCCAAAAACGACGCCGACCAGCGAGCAAATTCCCAATCCGATCAAGATCCAATCCACGGGAAGGACTTTCGGCAGTTTCAGCAGCATGGCGATCAAATCGCCTCCTCCAACGCCGAGAGCCACGCCTACGACGCCGCCGACTTCGCACAGCACGACCGCCTCCATGATGAACTGCGCCATGATCGTTCGCTTCTTGGCGCCCACGGCGCGGCGGATGCCGATTTCGCGGGTGCGTTCCGTCACCGAAACAAGCATGATGTTCATAATGCCGATGCCGGCGGCGATGAGGGCGACGGAACTGATCAGACTGATCCCCGTGCGGATCTTGAAGGTGATGGACTTCATCTGTTCGATCATGGAATCGTTGGAGGAAATCTCGAAATCATCCGGTTGGCCGGGCGGCACTTTGCGAATTTGGCGCATGATCCCGCGCACCTGGTCAACCGTCCGCTCGTAATCGGCCGCGCTGCGCGCCTGCACCAGGATGCTCAGGTTGAGCCAGCGTTTGTCCTCGTAACGATTGATGCCGGTGGTGACGGGGATGACGGCGAACTCGTCCTGGCGGCCGCCTTCCATGCCGCCCTTGGGTTCGAGGACGCCGACGACGGTGTACTTGACGCCGTTCAACACGATGTGCTCGCCCAGGGGAGAACCGAAAGGAAACAAATCATCGGCCAGCATGCTGCCCAGCACGCAAACATCGCGCAGGCCGTCCACGTCGGAATCCAGCAGGCCCCGGCCACGGGCGACCATCCAATTCTGGGCGGGAAAACTGCCGGGAGTTTCTCCTGTCAATGCTATATTGGGCGGGCTTTTGGCGTAACGCGAGATAATCTGGCCGCTGGCCAGGTTGTTGTCCTCCAGGCCGACGCTCAAGGGGAGGGTGGCGCGGCGCGCCAGTTCCGTCCCTTGCGCCAGATTGATGCGTTTGCGGCGCCAGTAACTTTGCTCGCTCCCGCCGCCCTCAAAGTGGAGGGGCGACCAGGTTTGGACCACGAAGGTCTGGCCGCCGAGTTGATTGAGTTCGGACTCGATCTTTTGTTGCATGGCCCGCATGGAGGTCATGACGACGATGATGGAAAAAACGCCGACGAGGACGCCGAGCAAAGTGAGGGCGGAGCGGAGCTTGTGGGCCACGACGGCGCCGATGGCCATGTAGAAGCTCTCCTTAAATTCGGCGCTCAGGATTCTTAATGTTTTCATGGCGCGGCTTCCATTACTCGTTGCGCAACGCATCCACCGGGTTCATGCGGGCGGCGCGCCAGGCCGGCAAAAAGCCGGAGATCATGCCCGTCAGGATCGAGGTCAAAATGGCCACGCCCATGACCGGGAGGGACATGGTAATGGGGAAATAGGGAAAGGCGCCCGCCACCAGCAACGTCAAGGAGTAGGTGATGGCCAATCCGGCCAACCCGCCCAGCAGGCAGATCGAGGCCGCTTCGATAAGGAATTGCAGCAGAATCGTCCGCCGCTTGGCGCCAATGGCCTTGCGCACGCCGATCTCGCGGGTGCGTTCGGCGACCGAGACAAACATAATGTTCATGATGCCGATGCCGCCCACGAACAAGGACATGCCCGTGATCACCAGCCCGACGGCCGCGATAGTGCCCGTGATCCGATCGAATGTTTTGACGATTTGGTCCTGCTGGTTGATGGAAAAGTCATCCGGGTCTGCCGGGTGGACGTGGCGGATCGTGCGCATCAGGCCGCGCAACTCCTCCTTGGCATCTTCCAAATGATCCAACTGCCGGACTTTGACCTGCATGCCAAAACTGGGATGCCTCCAGTAACTGAAGACAAACTGCGGGATGGGGATGATGACCTCGTTGTCGAAGCTATCAATGCCGAGGAAGCTGCCGCGTTTCTCCAGCACCCCGATGACCGCCAGTTGGTGCTCGCCGATTTTGATTTTCTTGCCCAGCGGGGACTCTCTTTGAAAGAGATTGGTCGCGACGTCGTTGCCAATGACACAAACCGGCCGGCCGCCATCCACTTCAGCGGCGGTCATGAACCGGCCCACGGCGATGCTGAAGCCGCTGGTGATCAGAAACTGGTCGGTGGTGCCGATGATCGCCACGCGGTTGGCCCGTCGGTTCTTGTACCAAACAGGCCGAGTGGAATCAACCGTCGGCGCGACCGCGCTGGCCAGGAGCATTTGCCTCACCACCCTGCGCGTTTGCTCGAGCGTGATGTCAGGGCGCTTGTTTTGCCGCACCCATTCCTCCTCCGAGTGGATCTCCCAATTGAACTTGTTGACGAAAAGCACGTCCGCTCCCATGACCGAAAGGCTGTCGTGCAACGCCCGGTTCAGCGCGTCAATGGCCGTGGCCATCGAAGTCACCGTGACGATGCCGATGATGATGCCCAGGGTGGTCAGCACGGACCGCAGTTTGTTGGCGCGAATCGCATCCCAGGCAATGAGCAATCCCTCTTTGAATTCGAGCAGGAAATTCACAGCGGCCTCATGTTTTGCCGGCCGAATCCTCGGCGATCAGGCCGTCGCGGATGCGGATGATGCGGCGGGCGTGGCGGGCGACGTCTTCCTCGTGGGTGACGATGAAAATGGTATTTCCCTTTTCGGACAGAAGGCGCATCAGAACCATAATTTCATCCCCCGTTTTGGAATCCAGGTTGCCTGTCGGTTCATCGGCCAGGATGATGGAGGGAGAATTGACCAAAGCGCGGGCAATGGCCACGCGCTGGCGCTGGCCGCCGGACATTTCATTGGGTTTGTGCCGGATGCGGTCCGCCAACCCGACGCTGTCCAGGGCTTGCAGCGCAATGCGTTTGCGTTCGCTGGAGGTGACGCCGGCGTAGATCAAGGGCAATTCCACGTTGCGCAGGGCGCTGGCGCGGGGCAGGAGGTTGAACGTTTGAAAGACAAAGCCAATCTCGCGGTTGCGGATTTCCGCCAGCCGGTTGTCATCCAGATCGCTGACGTTGGTGCCGTTCAACTCATAAGTGCCGGACGTGCAGGTGTCCAGGCAGCCGAGCAGGTTCATCAACGTGGATTTTCCCGAGCCTGACGGCCCCATGATGGCCACATATTCCCCGCGCTCGACCTCCATGGAAATGGTGCGCAAGGCATGGATCGTTTCCCCGCCCATTTGATAGAGCCGGGAGATATTCTGGAGGCGAATGAGGCTCACCGCGCGTGCTCCGGGTCAGTTGTTTTTGATTTCCTTGTCCAAGCCGGCGGCCACGGCATTGACCTGGACTTTCTTGCCCTCTTCCAAATCTCGATTGATGGCCTTGTATCCGCCCGAAACCACTTCCTGGCCTTCCTTCAATCCTTCGGTGATTTCGACGTAGTTGTCATCGCTGATGCCGCGCTTGACAGGTATCATCTTGACGTGGTCGCCTTCGACGACAAAGACGACTTCAATCGGTTTGGGCGGTTCATCTGGTTTCTTCGACGCGGCGGAATTGGTGGTGGTGTTGGCATCGGCGGCGGCGATGCTGTTGGTGTTGGTGGCGGGGCTGCCGTTGGTGGCGGGGCTGTTGGTATCGGGAAGCCGGGTGGTGACGCTCTGGATCGGCACGCTCAACACATTGGTGCGATAGCGAGTTTCAATGTTTGCCGTGACGGACATGCCCGGCAGAAACCGCTCCTTTTCCGACACGCGAATTCTGACCTGGAACTTGGTCGCCTCGGTGGTGGTGGAAGAGGAGGTGGCCGCAGCCGTGGAGGTGTCGTTGTTGTTGGCCGAGTTGGCGATCTCAGTCACCAGACCGGCAAACTTTTGATCCTTGAACGAATCCACTTCCAGGCTGGCCTTTTGGCGCATCTTTATCAAAGGGACATCAATCTCGCCAATATCAACCCTGGCCTCCATGACATTGAGATCCGCCACCGTCATAATTTCTGTGCCGGCATACTGCGCCGTGCCGACGACACGCTCGCCCAATTCAGAATTCAATTTGCTCACCGTGCCCGTCAAGGGAGAAGAAACCGTGGTCTTGGAGAGGTCGGCCTCGGCGGAATCCAATTGCGCGCGGGCGATGCTGACTTGCTCAATGGACGCGTCCAGAGTGGTCTTGGCCACGTCGTAGGCGGTTTTGGCCGCCAAGAGATCCGAGTCGGAGAGGAGCTTTTCCTTGAACAAGGCATCGTTGCGTTTGTACTCCAAATCGGCCTTTTCGAGGTTGGCCCTGGAAGTTTCCCGGTTGGCGATGGCGGACTTGTAATTGGCCTCCGACGAATTGCGCGCGGCCACGTAATTGTCCGGCTTGATCTTGAACAAAAGATCGCCCTTCTTGATGTCTTGTCCCTCTTTGACGTTCAGGACGATGATCTCGCCGGAAACCTCCGGGCTGATCTTGACCTGGAGCACTGGCTCAATCTTGCCGTTGGCCACCACGAGTTCGGTGATGTTGCGGCGCGTGACTTTTTCCGTGACGATGGGAATGGGCGGTGTGCGTTTGGCGAATCTGCTGCCCACCACGCCGGCTACAACGAGCAGTCCGAGGAGCAGGAAGAGGATGATCTTCCTTTTGCTTTTACTTTTGTTGTTTGCCATTTTCCTAAAAAGTAATAGACAATTCGCCGCGCAAAATGTTTCAACCGAGTTTGCCGCGCGGCCGAAGAGTCAGGTTCGGGACGAGGATGATCTTCCTTTCGCTTCTGGTTTTGTTGTTTGCCATGTCTCTAAAGTGGAATACGCATTTGCGGGGCTAAAAGTTACAGAAAAGTTTGCCGTCCGCCAGGTGAGTCAAGTTGTGGTCGGCCACCCCGCAACCACCAGGGCCTTGTAGCCGCCCATGAGCGAGGCCACGTTTTTATACCCCATGCGCTGGGCTACTTCCGCCGCCAGCGCCGAGCGGTAGCCGCCGCCGCAATAAAGAATGCATTCGGTGTCAGGCTCGTGAATCGTCGTTTCTATGTCGCGCTCCAGAATGCCCCGGCCCAGGTGAATGGCCTGGACGGCATGCCCGGCAGCCCATTCGCTGTCCTCGCGCACGTCAATCAAGACCGCCTTGGGATTGGCCGCCAGCCGCTGGCGCGCTTGTTCCAGCGTGACCTCGCGGATGAGAGGCCGCACCTCGTTGACAACCTTCAAAAAGCCGGGCGAATGTTGCATGGCAGGAAGATTATGTTTTGCGGCGGCGGATTGTCGAGGTTGAATTCCGCGCCCGCCTTGCTCGTCTAATGGGAAATGAGACTTTACCGGAAACCCTCGCCCCAGGCCAAAAATAGCTTGCCCAAGGGCGGTTTGGGGCGTACGTTATTGCCGGGCCAGAGAGATGCAAAAGACTGGACCCGTCAGATCGGAGGAATTGTGAATATGAAGAATCGTTCGTCAGTATTTCGGACAACGTTTGCGGCCATCACGGCGGCAGCGGTTTGCCTCGGCGCCTCCTGGAGCGCCAGCGCCCAAAACGCTTCCACGACCAGCCCCCCCAACCCGGCGAACCCAAGCGGTATTTTTCCGGGCGGCCCTGCGACCGCAGGCACGACGACCTATACCCCAGGCCCAGGCAGCGCGGGCAACCAAGGCCCGACCCTGCCCTATGGCGTGGGTGAAGTGGTCAAGATGTATCAAGGGGGCATCAACAAGGATGTCATCATCAATTACATTGACAACACGGCGCTGGCCTATCATTTGAGCGCCGATGGCATCATTTATCTGCATAATTTGGGCATGCCGCAGGAGATCACCAAAGCCATGATCCTGCGCGACGGCCAATTGCAGCAGCAGGGCATGCACCAGCCCTACCCGCAGAATTACCCGCAACAGCCCATGCCCCCGCCAAGTGGGCCTCCGAATGGTTATGGCTATGGCGCGGGCCAGCCACCGCCGCAGGTTGCGGCCCCTTCAACGCCGCCGCCGGATGTCACGGTTGTTGGTTCGGATTATCCCGTTTATGATGCCGGATACCCATATTACGGGGACTATGGATGGCCTTACTATGGTTATTATGGTTGGCCTGGATATGTCGGCGGCTGGGGTTGGGGACGTGGTTGGGGTGGCTATGGTGGGTTCCGTGGAGGCTTTGGCGGCTTCCGTGGCGGCGTGGGTGGGTTCCATGGGGGTGTAGGCGGTTTCCATGGCGCTGTTGGAGGCGGAGGCTTCCATGGCGGCGGAGGCGGCCACGGAGGAGGCGGGCATCGGTAAGCCGCAGTCTTTTTAAGTCAGTCTTTGCTTGATCCGCACATATCCTGTGCGGATCATTTTTTTGCGGAAGACCGTTATTTTCCAGACGATACCGCCACCTTTTCCCACTTCTGCGTCCGCGCCGACTTGAGCACGGCGTCGCAGACGCATTGCGTCTCCAAAGCGTCGCGGAAAGTTGGGCTGGCTGCGCGGCCACTGCTCAATCCCTCCAGAAAGTCAGCCACCTGATGGATAAAGGTGTGCTCGTATCCGATTTGCAGACCCGGCACCCACCAATGTTTCATGTAGGGCTGGTCGCCGTCGGTTATATGCAACGAACGCCATCCCCGCACGCGCCCTTCGTCGCGGTGATCGAAGTATTGCAGCCGATGCAGATCGTGCAGGTCCCAGGAAATGGAAGCGTGCTCGCCGTTGATTTCAAACGTATAGAGCGCCTTGTGCCCGCGCGCGTAACGAGTGGATTCAAACGTGGCCAGCGAGCCGTTGCGGAAGCGGGCCAGGAAGGCGCAGGCGTCGTCAATCCCCACTCGTTCGACTTTTCCGGTCAGGTTATGTTTGCGTTCTTTGATGAAGGTTTCCGTCATGGCGTTGACTTTCTCGATCCCGCCGTTGAGCCAGAGGGCGGTGTCAATGCAATGTGCCAGCAGATCGCCCGTGACGCCGCTGCCGGCGACCTTGACGTCCAGGCGCCAAAGGCCCGCCCCGCCCTGGGGTAATTCGGGGCTGATGGTCCAATCTTGCAGGAACTTCGCGCGGTAGTGGAAGATGCGGCCCAGCCGGCCTTCTTCGATCAATTGTTTGGCCAGCGTGACGGCGGGAACGCGGCGATAATTATACCAAACCATGTTCGGCACCTTGGCCTTTTCGACCGCCCGCACCATCTTCAAGCCTTCAGGCCCGTTCATGGACAGCGGTTTTTCGCAGAGAATCATTTTGCCGGCCTTGGCGGCGGCGATGGCAATTTCGGCGTGCGTGTCGTTGGGACTGGCGATGTCAATGAGGTCAATGTCCTTGCGTTGCACCAGTTTGCGCCAGTCGGTTTCAAACGACTCAAAGCCCCACTTGGCGGCGAAGGCGCGGGCGGCGGCCTCGGAGCGGGCGCAGACGGCTTTGCGGACGGGTTCGTATTGCAGGTCAAAGAAATGATTGACCTGGCTGTAGGCGTTGGCGTGGGTGCGGCCCATGAAGCCGCAGCCGATAAGTCCGATGTTGAGTTGTTTCATAATGCGTTGGCGATGTGCAGATTGAAGAGCAAACGCGGCCTGGTAATCAAACTTAACTCCTCCAATTCAGGACTCATTAAAGCAGGTCTTGAGAATCTCCGCTCGAGTTTGGTCGGTCAGCTTTCGACCGTGCCAAAGGGAGAGTTTATCTTGAAGGCAACTTTGTGTGGCGCGAACAATATCCCGCGCTTGTTGATTGCTGATGCCAGACTGTTCCGTAGCCAGGAGCAGGAATTTTCCGAAGCGCAGCAACCGTTCAATGGCCTGCCTGTGTCTGGCCATTAATTCCGGCGCTGGATCGTCCAGCAAGCGCTGATTTTCCCATTCGGCAAGCAGCCTCGTGCAGCGGCTCCACTCCTGAGTTGCTGAATCCAGTTCGCGACGGAAACGCGATTCAACATACTCCATAAAATCCGGCACCAGCGGCACCGCAAGAGCGTCAGCAGACATCGTGAGCAATATGGCGTCGCTTTCGCAGGGAAGCAAGTCAATTTTGAGAAAGCGAAGTGTTCAGATCACCATCCTGGAAATGCTTTTCTTGAATCCTCTTGTTTCAGTTTTTGCTTTTAAAATGAAATAAAATTAACCCTCATGGTCCGGTCCCCTGGTCGGGAGAATTTTCGGACGCGTTCTTACCCGCGCCAGCCGTGGTTCTCCCTCACCTGGATCATGGCGGACAAAATATTGCTCCACGTTTCCGGCTTCATCATCACTTCGTTGGGGAACATGCAGCCGTCCCAGCAGATGTGTTTGAATTTCTTGTTGATCTTTTCCTTCTCGTCCCGCATCCAATACCCGGCGTCCCGCGCGATGTTCAACTTTCCGTTCGGATCGGCGGCCAGGCAATGGCGGCCTGTCTTGTCGTGCGAGCCGGACCCGCGGACGGTGGCGTCGTTTTGCGCGACATGAAAATCCATCGTCCACGGCCGCAGGGCCTTGGTCATCTTCCGCATGGCGGCATGGAACTGGCCCGGCTCCCAATGAAAATCCTTGGGCACGATGCGGTGTTCGGGCGCATTGTAACCCAGCGTGTAGAGCAGCGTGTGCGCCATGTCCGCCTGGAAGCCGACAGTCTTGGGTTGGCCGACTTCCTCCAGCAACTGCGTCATATACTTCCAACTGTGCATGCCGCCCCAGCAGATTTCCCCTTCCGCCGCCAGCCGTTCGCCGTTGTCTTTGGCCGCTTTGGCCGCTTCCCGGAACGTGGCGGCAATGCGCTGGCTGTTGCCCTTGGGGTCTTTCTCCCAATCGCTCACGCTGCAGGCCGAATCAATCCGCACCACGCCGTGAGGGCGGACGCCCATCTGGCGCAATTTGCGGGCGATCCGGCAGGCCTTTTCCACCTGGCCGGCAAATTTCTTGCGCTCCTGCGCGTCCCCCATGGCGGAGCCGCCGCCCGTCGGCGGCCAGACCGGCGCCACGACCGAGCCGATCACGAGGCCCTTGGCCTGAATCTTCTCCGCCACCTGCTTGAGGCCGTCGTCGCCGATGTCAATGCTGATATGCGGGTCAAATAGAAAAATATCCACGCCGTCGAATTTCACCCCGTTGACCTCGGCCTTGGCGGTCAAGTCGAGCATGGTGTCGAGGCCAATGCAAGGTTCGGCGCCGGGGCTGCCCTTGCCGACCAGGCCCGGCCACAATGCGTTGTGCAACTTTGGATAATTATTTTGCGCTCGTTCGGTCATAAATTTTCGTGATTGTCAGCAAGAAGTATCAGCCCGCCGCGCGAATTCCAAGCCCAAAAATGGGGAATTAACTGGAATTATCATGGAAATCAACGACTTGCGTGAGTTTCCATGCGCCTCACTTTTTTTATTTTCATTTTGGTTGAATTCACTTGAATCCACCTGAATTGGGTTGAATTCACCTGAATTTTCGGACACAATCCGGCCTGCCGATGCCACATTTCCAAGAACCCTTCCTCTTACCCTTATTTCAAAGAACGGGCGCCTGGGCGCCCCACATATTCCATACTACGCACGTTTAGATGGAATTGCGACAACATAAATTCAAAATTTTTCAACACCGATGACCATTCGCCAAATACCACTCTTCATTCCACTGAAAACAGCGAGGAGCCAGCATGTTGTATGCAGACCGTTGTCTCTGACGGTGTTATGCCGCCATTTCATGGCACACCGCAATCAGAGAAGGCAAAAGGGTCAGTCCTAGGAAGGAGAAGGCAAAAGGGTCAGTCCTAGGAAGTTGGTATTTGCAGCAGCCCAATGCGTCGGCATGGGTTCACACCTACGGTTACGGCTTTGCCGGCCGGATGACGAGCCTGACTTCCCTGTTCATCTGTTAAAAATCATTGCTTTAACTGCATCGTTGCGGCTGAGCCGTTCTTTTCAGCGGCCTCTCAAAAATCACAGTCAAGCATATCGCCTATGGGCATGCCCGGCGGTGGCTCAGGGATTTTCAGTGGAACATAGTCCTTGGGCCGCGCGAAATAATCCGTGATCATCCGCTGGCCTTGCAGGAGGTGCTCGCGCTGGGCGAGGGGGAGCCGTTCGTTGGCGCCATCTATCGCCATCGTGTCCGCGAGTGCTTTGAGCTTGTAGCCGAGGATCGCTTTCGTCTGCGGCGTGGCGGCTGGATTGGCGAGCAAATCAATAAGATGAGCCAGCATCGAGTAATTCACCGTGCGCTGAATTTCTCCGGCGTAATCGGCTCCAGCCGCTTTGCGCCAGGTGGCATCGAGCGCGCGGTCAAGGACCTCGTCGAGTCCGGGCTGCTGGGGGTTGAGCGCGTGCTGTTCGATCAAGCGCGCGGCCCGGCCTGAATCGAAGAGGACGGTGAAAACGATTTCCGCGACTGCCTCGGCGGGAGCCAGCGCGTCAAAGACCGCGCCCGTGTGGTTGGCAAAAAGCTCGCGGTGCCGCGGAAATCCTTCAGGGCGGGGCGGAATGAGGTTCAAGAGCGATTCGGGCAATTTCAGCGAATCGGGCGCGAGCGAGCCAAGGATGACATCAAGGGCGCGGCGTTGCTCGACAGGGGCGACCGGCTTGAGCGGAATCTGGCCATCTCCGCGCAAGGCGTAAGTATAAGCAATGCCTGCGATAGACTTGGTCGCGGCCTCGAGTTGGTAACGGTGCATCAGGTAAGCGGGCACAAGCGCCTCCTCAATCGTGGCCAGTGGGCGGCCGGGCTGGATGACATTTTCGCCGAAACGCGCGAGCACGGCGGCGCGGAGGGCGAGCATACGCTGAAGTTCGTCAACGGCGTTGGTCCCGGCGTCCCAGAGGTGAACGGCCGGATGCGAACTGCCAGCCGGACGCGCGTCCTGGTCGGTGAGAAAAGTCAGGCCGCGCGCCCGCGCCGCGTCGAGAATAGCGGTGAGCGCCTTGGTTTCGTCGGTGTTTTTCGGAAAATCCTGGTAGCCGTAAGCGATGGCGACCTTGTCCCACTCGCCGATGCCGACCGCGTAGGCGTCGGAGAGATCAATCGTGCCATCGGGGCGAAGTTGCGCGAACGGCGGCGGGTAATCCATCACCGAAGCGCGGCCGGCGGTGCTCGCGAGAAAATTGTGGCCAAGGCCAAGCGTGTGGCCGACTTCGTGCGCCGCCAGTTGGCGCAGGCGAGCGAGGGCCATTTTCTCCATCTCGGGCGACGCGGGCTTGCCGGTCTCGTAGGGCGCCAGAAGGCCCTCGGCAATCAAGTAATCCTGCCGCACGCGCAACGAGCCGAGCGAGACGACCCCTTTGATGATCTCGCCGGTGCGCGGGTCAATGATGGCACTTCCATAGGACCATCCGCGCGTGGAGCGATGCACCCATATAATGAGGTTGTAGCGCGCGTCCATCGGGTCGGCGTCTTCGGGCAACATCTCCACCCGGAACGCGTTCACGTAGCCTGCGGCCTCGAACGCCTGGTTCCACCAACGGGCGCCATCAAGCAAGGCGCTGCGCACCGGTTCGGGCGTGGCCGGGTCCAGATAATAGACGATGGGCGCGACAGGCTCGCTCCGGGCGGCGGCGGGATCCTTTTTCGCGAGGCGATGGCGAGGGATGAACTGGCGCGCCAGCGGCTCGCCAATGGGCGAGGCATAGTCCGCGAAACCGGTGGCGAAATATCCCGCGCGCGGATCGAAGGCGCGCGGCACGTAACCAGGCGGCGGCAGTTGCACGAGCGAGTGGTGCGTGCGGACGGTCAGTGCCGTCGGATCGGCGGCGATGTCGCGCACCCATTCACCGGGATTGGCGCCAGTGAACGTTTGCGTGACCTCGACCTCGGTGTTGCGCGGAAAGTTTTTTGTGTTGGGCAGATACACGGCGCTGCGGGTGGAATCAATTTTGAATTCGCCTTGTTTGCTTCGCTTGAGTGTGTCGGCAACTCCGTGCGCATCGCGGAGGAAGAAATCCGTGGCGTCCACGAGCACGCGTCCGCCGTCCTCGAACCCGACGACAAAGCCGCCCAGGACGGACTGCGCAAAGGAGTCGCGCACGGCGCGCTGTTCGGCGGGGGTGCCGCTGGCGGCGCGGAAACCGAGATTGGATTCCATCAGCAGCACCTTCGGTCCGATGCGCGTAAAGTGGACGACTCTCTGCCGGCCAAGCTGGCCGCGGTCCAGGCCGATGTCGTTGGAGCCGAGACCGGCGGGCAGCGAATCGTAGTAAAGAAAATCCTCGTCGAAGCGGGAGATTTCCAGCCAAAGCTTGCCCGTCTTCTCGTCCCAGTAGAGCGGGAAGAAACCCGGCATCGCTTTCGCCCGCGCGATCAGTTCGGCGAATGTTTTCGGGGCGCCTGACTCGGGCGCATCCGCGGCCGAGACGGCGAGGCCGAACAGCGCGATGGCCGCAAGAATCGGCGACCAAAGGCGAGCTTTCATGGGAGAAAAGAAAAGGCGGCGCGAGAAGGGTCTTGCAGGTTGGTTTGCAAAACGTCCAAATAGACAGTGCCTTCGACAAGTTCAGCCTTCTTAACGTCGGGCATCGCTTCGTAACGACGCAAGAACTCGACCGCGCCGAGAGTGTCCCCGCTTTCCAGTGGCTGAACCAGCCCGCCAGCGAACGGGGCTATGCTTGTTGCTGCCATCTTCAAAGGTTACCAGAACCTGGCCAGTCGGGCAACCGTGATTTACTCACTGTGATTTACTCACGCGAAAGCCAGAGCTTGCAATCGCCCACTTTTGAATGCAGCTTCTTTTCAGATCTGAATCGCATGAACGCGAACGCGAAAGAACAGCGGATTGAGTTGGGCCAATTCATTGTGGCAGACCCTGCCATTTGTCACGGCAAGCCCACCTACAAGGGAACCCGTATCATGGTGTGGCAGGTTCTGGCGATGCTGGAACGCGGCGAATCGTGGGATTATATCCGTCAAGCATGGCCAGGTCGCGTGAGCGATGTCGCGATCGCCGAAACAATCCGTCTCGCTCGAAGCTCTCTGCTGGACAAGGACGGGCGCTTGATAAAGGAGCCTGCTGAGGCCTTGGCCGCTAAATGAAAGTCCTGGACGAACATATAATCGCCCAACAATGTGAGAACCTCAGGCAATGGCGAATTCCGTTCCGTCAAATCGGCTGGCATCTGTCCGCGCGCGGCGCCCTCGACGAAAACTTGATCCCTGTTCTCCAGCAGTTGTCGAAGCCCACTTTCTTCACTCACGATAAGGATTTCTTTGAAGCATCCCTCTGCCATTCCCACTACGCCATAGTCTATCTGGATGTCGCTGACACCGAGACGGCGGAATTCATTTGGCGCGTGTTGCGTCATCGAATGTTTGACACGAGTGCCAAGCGGATGGGGATTGTCGCACGCGCCCAGGTCGGCGGCGTCCAGTATTGGGCGAAGGGAAAATCGCCCCTGCAATCAGCCAAATGGTCCGACTAAAGCCCAGCCCTTTAGATTCCGCAAAAAAGACTGGCGCGGGCGCGGGGCTTCTCTAACATCAGGCCGTGCCGCCCCGGTGCGGCGCGCTGGAAATGAAAGCGAAAATTATCGTCACACCAAAAAAGGCCGTCCTCGACCCGCAAGGCAAAACCGTCCAAAACGCCCTCGAACAAATGGGCTACAAGGGCATCGGCGCCGTCCATGTCGGCAAATATCTCGAAATTGAATTGCCCGGCGCGGATGCCGAAGCCTGGCGCAAACAAGTGGATGACGCCTGCCACAAGATTCTCAGCAATCCCGTGATCGAAGACTACCGCTTCGTCATTGAATGACATGAATTTCGCCATCCTCCAATTTCCTGCCTCCAATTGCGACCAGGACGCGCTCCATGTCGTCCAAAACGTGCTCGGGCAATCGGGCCGATTCGTCTGGCACAAGGAAAATTCGCTGGCGGGCATGAACGCCGTCATCATCCCTGGCGGCTTCAGCTACGGCGACTATTTGCGGACGGGGGCGATTGCGCGGTTCAGCCCGATCATGCAGGCGGTGCGGGAGTTTGCGGCCCAAGGCGGTCCGGTGCTCGGCATCTGCAACGGCTTCCAAATCCTCTGCGAAGCGGGTTTGCTGCCGGGCGCGCTGATCCGAAATCGCTCGCTCCAATTTCGCTGCGAGCACGTTTTTCTCAAGACCGCCACGCACCAATCGCCTTTCACCAACAAGATTCCCGCCGGAAAAATCCTGCGCCTGCCCATCGCCCACGGCGAGGGCTGCTACTTCGCGGATGACGCCACCTTGGACCAGTTGGAAAAGGACGACCGGATTCTCTGGCAATACGCGGACGCCAACGGCCAATTGACCGAGAGCGGCAATCCGAATGGTTCGTTGCGCAACATTGCCGGCTTATGCAACGAAGCCCGCAATGTCGCGGGCCTGATGCCGCATCCGGAGCGGGCCAGCGAGAACGTGCTGGGTTCGGCGGACGGACGGTTGATTTTTGAAAGCTGGATCAACTGGCTGGAGAGCCGGATGACCCAGGCGGCGTGAGATGGACGAAGCCCAATGAGCGATCCAGCCATTACTCCCGAACTTGTCCGCCAGCACAATCTGACGCCGGAAGAGTTCGATAAAATCAAAGGCATCCTGGGCCGCGCGCCGAGCTACACGGAATTGGGTATTTTCTCTGTGATGTGGAGCGAGCATTGCTCCTACAAAAACACACGCCCCCTCCTCAAGACCTTTCCCACCAAGTCTCCCCGCATCCTGGTCGGCGCGGGCGAGGAAAATGCCGGGATCGTGGATATCGGCGACGGCTTGGCGATCGCCTTCAAAATTGAGTCGCACAATCATCCCAGCGCGGTGGAACCGTTCCAGGGCGCGGCCACCGGCGTCGGCGGAATTATACGCGACATCTTCACCATGGGCGCGCGGCCCGTGTGCGCGATCAACTCCTTGCGCTTCGGCCCCATCGAAGGCGGCGGGAATGCGGCCAACAACCGGCGGCTTTTTGCCGGCGTGGTCAGTGGCATTGCGCATTACGGCAATTGTTTCGGCATCCCCACCATCGCCGGAGAGGTCTATTTTGACGCGAGCTACGAGGGCAATCCGCTCGTGAACGCCTTTTGCCTCGGCGTTCTGCGCCACGAACAGATCGCCCGCGGCGCGGCCAGGGGCGAGGGCAATCCGGTCTTTTACGTCGGGCCGGCTACCGGGCGCGATGGCCTGGCGGGCGCGGCCTTCGCCTCGCGCGATTTGACCGAGGAATCCGCCGGCCAGCAGCGCGGCGCGGTGCAGGTTGGCGATCCGTTCATGGAGAAACTGGTTTGCGAGGCCTGCCTGGAATTGCTGGCCACCGACGCCGTCGCGGGCATCCAGGACATGGGCGCGGCGGGACTGACTTGTTCGACTTGTGAAACCGCCGCTCGCGCCGGCACGGGCATCGAAATCGAACTGTCCCTGGTCCCGCAACGCGCTCCCGGCATGACGCCCTACGAAATCATGCTCAGCGAATCGCAGGAGCGCATGCTCATCATCGTCCGGGCCGGGCGCGAGGACGAAGTCAAACGCATTTTTGACAAATGGGATTTGCCCTGGGCGCGCATCGGCCAGGTCACCGGCACGGGGCAGATGGTTGTCAAGCATAACGGCGAGGTCGTGGCCGACATTCCGGCCAGAAAGCTCGCCGACGAAGCCCCTGTTTACCACCGGGAATCGAGCGAACCGGGTTATCTGAAGGCCGTGCGCGAATTCTCTCTCACTTCCGTTCCCGTCTCGGCCGATCCGGCTGCCGACTTGAAACTGCTGCTCGCCTGGCCCGGCATCGCCTCCAAGAATTGGGTCTATCGTCAATACGATCATACCGTGCGCGCGGGTTCGGTGGTCTGCCCGGGTTCGGACGCCGCCGTCCTCCGCATCAAGGGAGATTCGCTGCCGCTGGGACCGGCCAACGGTTCCGTCGTGGAAAAATACATCGCGCTGACCGTGGATTGCAACGCGGCCTACGTCTATCTGGACCCTTACGAAGGCGCGAAGATCGCCGTGGCCGAAGCGGCGCGGAACCTGGCTTGCGCCGGCGCCGTGCCGCTGGGCACGACCGACAATCTGAATTTTGCCAATCCGCACAACCCGGAGTTGTTCTGGCAATTGAAGGAATCCGTCCGCGGCTTGGCCGAGGCTTGCCGGTTTTTCAACGCTTCCGTTACCGGCGGCAATTGCAGCCTTTACAATCAAAGCCCCAACGGCCCGATTGATCCGACCCCGACCGTGGCCATGGTCGGATTGATTGAGAAACCCGCTTATATCACCACGCAATGGTTCAAGGACGAGGGCGACGCCATTATTTTGCTGGGCGACGCGATGGACGAGCAAGACCCGATGCGCGGCCTGGGTGGATCCGCATGGCTGCAATGCCTGCACCGTTTGAAAACCGGCTCGCCGCCGCGATGCGATTTGGAAAAAGAACGTCAACTACACAACACCCTGCGCGGCTTCATCGCATGTGGTCTGATTAAAAGCGCCCACGATTGCAGCGAAGGCGGCCTGACGGTGGCGCTGGCCGAAAGTTGCATTTCCCAGCAAATCGCCCGCGAAACTCCACGCTTGATCGGCGCGAACCTCGACTTGTCCTTCGCCGTGACCGAAGGCGCTCGTCTTGACGCCCTGTTATTCGGCGAAACCCAAAGCCGGGTCATCGTCTCCGTCGCGCCGGGCGATGTGGTGAAAGTCGTTGAACGCGCCAGGATTTTGGGCTGCCCCGCCGTCAAACTCGGCGTCGTGGGCGGGAGCGAACTAACCATCAAAGCCGGCGCGTGGGAGGGCAAGTGGCCATTGGCGGAACTGCATGATTTGTGGTGGAACGCCATTGCGCGCGCGATGGCTTGATACCTCCGACGCAAGAATTCATTCGGGAAACACTTCGGCCAACAGTTTTTCCGCCTCCTCCGCTGGCATGGCCTCGTAAAATATCCTCCAAGACGACTCAAGTTGAAGCAATCGTCCTTCCAATTCCTCAGCTAGTGACTTGTCCGGAAACTCCGGGTCCGCTGCCAACGAGTGCAGGAGCCGTGTGAGGCGCAACAGCCATTTGAGGCACCGACGGTGTTCCGCTCTGTTTTTGGCGGACGGCTCCGCCGTCAACATTTGCTCCCTCTCCCAAACCAGGAACCTGCCGCACAACAGACTCCAATGATGCACGTAGTCTCCCGTGAGATGCTCTATGTCTGGGGCGGTCGCGTCCGAACCGAGTTCTGCTTTGCTCACTACCATAGGAAGATACTAGCCTATGCGGTGCCGCCTTTCAAGCTGGTTCCGATCTAAATCAAGAAATCCATGGTCGAGCAGGCCACCTGGTGCGGCGTCGCAAAACTACGGATTCCCTGTTGTTTCGCGGCGGCAATAGAGGTAGAGTTAGATACATGGCGTTAGTGCGCATACTCGTGGATGGCTACAGCCTCCTGCATAACTGGCCGGAACTGGCGCCGGGCAAGCCTCGTCACTCGATGGAGGCCCGCGACGAATTGATCCGCATTCTCACCCTCTATCGCGACGCCACCAGCACGCCCATCACCATTGTCTTCGACGGCGCGGGCAAGTCGGCAGGCACGGCCTTTCCCTCCACGCCGGAAATGGAAATCCTGTATTCACGCAGCGGCCAGACCGCCGACCAGATCATCGAACGCGTCGCCGCGCGCATGAGCAACTTTGGCGAAGTGCTGGCGGTGACGGACGACTTCGCCGAACGGGACACGGTATTTTACCAGGGCGGTATGGCCTCCAGTTGCTCGAATTTTATCGCTGCCGTGGAGCGCGTCCTGCAAGAACAGGAGCGCGACATTGCCCGGCACAACCGCCGCCAAAAGACGGCTTTTAAGGCTGCCCGATGACTCACCGCCCTGCATCACACCGGTTTCCGGCCACGGCCCCGCTTTGGGTCCTGGCGGGTATTTTCCTGTTGGCCGCCGGGAGCCGCGGCGATGAGCCTGCGGCGCCGCACCGCCGCATGGAGAATCGGTTTCTCTTTGTAATTGACACTTCCTCGGCCATGAAAGCGCGCGCCAAAGGCGTCGAGGAGGCCGTCAACGGATTGCTCGAATCGGGGATTAAAGGAGAACTGCGCAAAGGGGACACCATCGGCTTGTGGACTTACAGCGATCGCCTCAACACGGATTTTCCGATGGAGCTTTGGTCGGACGCGAAAAAGGACGACATCATAAAAGAAGTGAGCGAGCACCTGAGCCATCTGCGTTACGAGAAGCGGTCGCACCTGGAGAAGGCGATGCCGGCGATCCAGGAGGTGGTGGATCACTCGGAAAGACTGACGATCATCTTTATTTTTGACGGCACCGATTTGATCAAGGGCACGTCCTTCGACAAGGACATCAATGGTCTGCACAAGCGTTATGCCAGCGAATTTCGTTCCGCGCACGCGCCATTCGTCACCATCCTCTCTGCGCGCAAAGGGGCGTTCTTCGATTACACCATCAATTATCCCGGCACGGTGATGGTTCCTCACACGGCGGATCCATTACCGCCGCCCGAAACCAATGCGCCGCCGGTCCTGGCCGTCAGCGCGCCGCCGCCCGTGGAACAACCGGCTTCCGCTCCGGTTCCTCCTACGCCGCTGCCGACAACTACATCCAATATCGAAATTATTATCTCCGCGTCCGATTTCACCCACAACAAAAGCGCGCCGCCTGCCGCCAGCAATTTCGTGGCGATTGTGACGCCTGCGCCCGTCCCGGCCCCGGTGGTCGTCACCAGCGCTCCGCCTCCCGCAGTGGCCGCTTCGATCTTAGGCCTGGCAGCACAAACAAATGTCGCGTCAGCAGAACCAGAGAGGACGCCGCCGCCGGTCGCTTCAACGCCGCCCTCTGCTCCCACCGCCGCGACACTGGAGAAGTCCGCCCCGGTTGCGCCTTCGCCCCCGCCCCTCTCAGCGGCATCCAGCCCAGTGACTCCGGCCGCGAAGACCCCGGTTGCTCCGGCGGTTGGCATCCCGGTGGCTCCCACCGTCGTCGCGGCCACGACCGGCCAGCTCGCGGCCATGTTCATCATGGCGTTGTCGTTATTGACCATCGCGGTGGTGCTGGTTTTGTTTCTGGTGCGGCGTTCGCGCGGCGGCCCGCAGCCGAGCCTCATCTCGCAATCCATTGACCGTTCGCGGTGACCTTCCGGGGCCAGCCGTATTCCGCTTTCATGCCTCTGCCCACACCGACATCGCTCATCAGACGCCTTGTCCGCCGGTTGCATCCATACGTTCCCGGCGAGCAGCCAAAAATCCGCGGGCTCATCAAGCTCAATACGAACGAGAATCCGTATCCTCCCTCCCCCAAAGTGCTGGCGGCGATCAAGGCCGCCGTGGATGGACGGCTGCGGCTTTATCCCAATCCCACCGCCGACGGGCTGCGCGCCAAGCTGGCGAAATTCCACGGCTGCGCGCCCGATCATTTCATCGTGGGCAACGGCTCCGATGAATTGCTGGCCCTGGCCACGCGCGCGTTCGTTGAACCCGGCCAAACCGTCCAGTTTTTCAGGCCGAGCTATTCTCTGTATCCGGTGCTGGCGGACATTCACGGTGCGCGGCGGAACGCGGTCCCATTGGCGGCGGAATTCGCGCTGCCGCCGGTTGCGCAGTTGCGCAAGAACGGCGCGTGGGATTTTCGGGCGGCCCTCACCTTCATCACGACGCCCAACGCCCCCAGCGGACTCGGCTGCGGCACGCAGGCATTGAGGGACCTCTGCCGCGCGCACAAGGGCGTGGTCGTCCTGGACGAAGCCTATGTTGATTTTGCGCGGGAAAACGCGTTTTCGCTCGCGCTGGAATTTCCGCACGTCCTGGTGGCGCGGACCTTCTCGAAAGGCTATTCACTCTGCTTTCTGCGAGTGGGCTACATGGCCGGAGAGGCCCGATTGATCGCCGCTCTGCATAAAATTCGGGACAGCTACAACGTCAATGGCCTGGGCCAGGCGGCGGCCTCGGCGACACTCGGAGACCTGCCCTATTATCGGCGGAATTTCCGACGGCTCATCGCCACACGCGAACGGCTTTCGAGCGAACTGCGGGCCTTGGGCTTCGTCGTGCTGCCCAGTCAAACCAATTTTATTTTCGCGCGTCCGCCGAAGTTTCCGGCCGTGGATTGGCTGCGGAAACTGCGCGAGCGCCGGGTTCTCGTGCGCTGGTTCAGCGCGCCGGAAACCTGTGATTTTCTGCGCATCACCATCGGGACCGACGCGGAAGTGGACGCTTTGTTGCGGGCAATGCGGAGGATTTTGGCAGGTTGACGAATCAGGTGAGAAAGCGCCATCGTCTCGGCAATGGCGGGACAAGAAACCTTTCCATCCCATTCACCCAAGATTTCATCCCACGTCATCCCTCGCTCGATTTGTTCCAAGACAATCCAAGCCATGATGCGCGTCCCCCTATGTTCCCTTCCATCCAAAAAGTTTTCGTTCGCGGATCATTTGGGCGACTTGCGGGGGGACCATCGTTTCCCAGGCGTTGTCGCCGGAGCGAAGCTTTTGCAGGACGTCGCGCGAGAAAATCGGCAGCGCTTTTTCGTCGTAATCCCGCAGACCCTCGATATAGCGGTTTTCCACCAGGTAGGCGTGCAGATGCCGCAAGTTGGGCGCGACGCGCAAGTTGGCCGCGCTGATGAGCGCGCCAGTCTTGGCTTCCATCAATGGATAGACATAAAGCTTCAAATCGTTTTTGAACATCCGCCCAAATGATTCCAGGATGCCTCCGCTCAGGTCGGTGTAATACTTTTCATCGAATAGCTCCTTCAAAGTGGGCACGCCCATGGCCACGCCGATCATTTTCTTGGTGTAGCGGAAAAAATAAGCCGCCAGGCGATGGTATTCCCCGAAGTTGGAGATCAGCACCGTCTTGCCCAGCGCCCCAAGAATATCCACCCGGTCCAGGAAGTCCTGGTGATCAATCTTGTCGCCGTCGGTCAGATTCTTGAGCGTCATCTCCATCAACGTGAGCACGTCCTCGCCCTGCACGTTGGGTTCCTGGACGAAAATGGCCTGGGCGCAACGGAGCATGTCCAGCGTCACTTTGGTCACCGGCCGGAAGCTGCCGCGCTCGACCAGGATGCACTTTTTGTAAAGGGCGTCGGCCGGTTGGACGACCTGGCCGTCGGCGGTGAACAAGGCGGCGTTGGTCAAACCGCTCTGCACCAATTTGAGCGCCATCAACCGGTTGTCCACGTGCGCGTAGGCCGGGCCGCACAACTGGATCATATCCACTTCGATCCGCTCAGTGCCGATGTTATCCACCAGCGAATTGATCAACGCGACCGGGTCGCCGTGGAGATACATGCCGCCGTGAACCAGGTTGACGCCCACGATGCCGAGCGCTTCCTGTTCGGCCAGATTCTCTTTGTCCCACAGCCGGACATGCACGATGATCTGCGACGGCTCCTGCCCCGGTTCGGGTTGGAAGCGAAACCCCAGCCACCCATGAGCGTCGTCCTGCCGCGAATAACTGCGCGCCACCACCGTGTCGGCAAAAACAAAAAAACGGGTCGTCGCGCCGCGCTTCTCCTTGAGGCGTTCCACCAGCAGCGCATACTCGTGGTCCAGCATGGTTTCCAACCGCTGGCGGCTGACGTAGCGATCAGCATGACCGTAAATGGCGTCGCTGATGGTCATGTCGTAGGCCGAAATCGTTTTGGCGATGGTGCCGGCGGCGCCGCCCACGCGGAAGAACCACCGGGCCACCTCCTGCCCGGCGCCGATCTCCGCGAAGGTGCCGTACTTGGAAGGGTCCAGATTGACCTGGAGCGCCTTCTGATGCGTGCTCGCTATTTCGCGTTCCATTTGGTGAAAAAATTGGCTCCGCAACCGAATTCAGGGATAATTTTGGAGCAATTCGCGTTTCTTGCAAGCCTCTTTCATGACCGATTTCGAGAGACTGTCACGCAAGGCTTGCCATCCAATCCAGACCAAACCAAAATAAAGGAAAACTTCGATGAATCCAAAAAGATCGCTCTCTTATGTCAGGTCGGCGGCGCTTGGTGTTGCCGCCTTCGCCGGAAGCGCGGCGCTTTTTCCTGGCGTGCTTGCGGCCGCGCCAGATTCCCCCATGGTCGGTTTCAGCTTGGACAGCGCCAAACAGGAACGAGAACTCGAGAAGAAGTTCGACGGAGAGCTTAAAACAGGGAACATGGAAAATTGGATGGAGCACATGGCGGCTCATCCGCATCATCTTGGCTCGGCCTACGGCAAGGAACTAGCCGGTTTCGTCCAAAGCAATTTCCTTTCATGGGGTTACACCACGGAGGTCAAAGAATACACGGTGCTGTTTCCAACGCCGAAGACACGGCTGGTGGAAATGACCAGCCCAAAGCAATTCACGGCCAGTCTCCGCGAAGAGTCTCCTGAGCAGGATCGAGCTGCCGGACTCGCGGACCAGTTGTTGCCCTTCAATGTTTATACCATTGGCGGGGATGTCACGAGCATGCTGGTGTATGTCAATTATGGCGTGCCAAAGGATTATGAAGCGCTGGCGCAACGCGGCATTGACGTGAAGGGGAAGATTGTCATCGCGCGCTACGGCGGATCGTGGAGAGGCATCAAGCCCAAGGTAGCGGCCGAGCACGGCGCGATTGGATGTTTGATCTATTCGGATCCTCGCGACGATGGTTATTTTCAGGGCGAAGTTTTTCCCAATGGGCCTTGGCGCAATCAGAACGGCGCCCAGCGCGGGTCCGTGGAGGACATGCCTCTCTATCCAGGCGATCCTTTCACCAACGGCGTGACCGCGACCGAGGAGGGGAAACGCGTTGCCATCAAGAACGCGGCCAGCCTGGTGAAAATCCCTGTGCTGCCTATTTCTTATGCGGACGCGCAGCCGCTGCTCGCCGCCCTGGGCGGTCCCGTGGCGCCGGAAGAATGGCGCGGAGCTTTGCCGCAGACTTATCATATCGGCCCCGGTCCCGCCACGGTGCATCTGAAAGTAGAATTCAATTGGGATTTTGTGAAGGTTCGGGACGTTATCGCGCGCATGCCCGGCACAGATCGCGCCGGAGAGTGGGTCGTGCGCGGCAACCATTATGACGCGTGGGTTAATGGCGCGGAGGACCCGCTCAGTGGCGCAGTCTGTTTATTGGAACAGGCGCGCGTCTTGTCAGTGCTCAAGAGCCAGGGATGGCAGCCCAGGCGAACCATTATCTTCGCTCTCTGGGATGGTGAAGAGCCGGGCCTGGTCGGTTCGACCAAATGGTTTGAGGAAAACGCGGAGGAACTCACCAAACATGATGCTGTTTATATCAATACCGACAGCAACCAGCGTGGGTTCCTGGGCGCCGAAGGCTCGCATACGTTGGAAAAGTTTGTCAATCAAATCGCCCGCGAGGTCATGGATCCGGAAAAAAATATTTCCGTCTGGGAGCGCCTCCGCGATCAAATGATCTTCAGAGGCAATCCGGCTGAACGGAAGGAAATAGACGCCCGGCCGGACCTTCGCATTGGACCGCCCGGCGCCGGTTCCGATTACGCTGCCGCCCTGAATCATCTCGGGATTCCCATCCTCAACCTTGGTTATGGCGGCGAGGCGGGCGGCGGGTCTTACCATTCCATCGAAGATTCGTTTGCGAACTACAGCCGGTTTAGTGATCCCGGATTCAAATACGAACTTCTTTTTGCGCAAACCAGCGGGCGGGCTGCCTTGCGCTTTGCCAACGCGGATGTGCTTCCCTTTGAATTTAACGACTTTGCCGACACCATGGAAAAGTACGCCGGCGAAGTTTCCAAGCTGCTGGACGACACGCGCGAAGAAACAAAAGAGATGAACCAGCTCATTCGATCCAGAACGCTCTGGGCCGTGGCCAACCCGACAGAGCCGTTTGTGGAGCCGCCGGTGAAGCCGGAAGTGCCGTACCTGAACTTCGCGCCGCTCCAGAACTCACTGGCCAAGCTCAAGGAAAGCTGCCGCAAGTTCGAAGCCGCCAGAACGGCGGCGGAAACCAACCATTGGAAATTCGAAGCTGACAGAACGGCGGCGGAAACCAATCACTTACTTCAGTCCACGGCACAGGCGCTGGACGACGTTCTCATCAAGATGGAACAAACTCTGACGACTCCCGAAGGGCTGCCGCGCCGCCCGTGGTACAAGCACGCCATTTACGCGCCCGGATTTTATACCGGCTACAGCGCCAAAACCCTGCCCGGAATCCGGGAGGCCATCGAACAACGGAACTGGCCGGAAGCCACGCAGCAGATCGAGATCGTGGCGCGAACCTTGGAGACATTCGCGGGCAAGCTTGACCGCGCGCGGAGGTTGATTCCAGGTTCGGATGCGTCTCCACAGTGATCCGCGAAACTCTCGATGAGCGCACTCATTTGTGAACTTGCAAGCACCTTGCTGAATGGTCAATTGTCGGAGGTTTTGATGTTCTTCGGGCAAAACCAGCACCGGCCATTACCAAAGCGGAACTTTCGTTCCGCACTCCACGACGCTTCGCGTTCACGGCCGGCGGCCGATAGACCGGCAGGTCTTGGACTGCGTGCGCGCCAGCGCCGCTTTCGCGCCCAAACGGCAATTGCATGGACGAAGGCCAAGATAACCCGCACAACGAAAGCAACTTGGCGCAGAACCGCGGCGGTGCGTCATTTCTTGGGTATTAATGCGTTGGCAAAGCAACGAAATATCTTTGACCCATGAAAGAGGCGGCTTAATCTCGTGCCGCATGTTGAAAAGAACGCCACTCTTCGCGGCGCACCAAAAGTTGGGGGCGCATCTGGTCGAGTTCGGCGGCTGGGAGATGCCGCTGTGCTACTCGGGCATCATCGAGGAACATCTGGCCGTGCGCGCCGCCGCCGGGCTTTTTGACATCTCCCACATGGGGGAAATCTCCGCGCGCGGCGGCGGGGCGGTGGATTTTCTAAACTTAGTATTGACAAATGACGCTCGCAAATTGCAACCGGGCCAGGGCCAATACACCATCCTCTGCAATGAACGCGGCGGCGCCATTGACGACCTTTATGCCTATCGCCTGGACGACGCGGAGTTTCTGCTGATCGTCAATGCCTCGCGCATCGAGGCGGATTATGCCTGGCTTACCAACCAGTTGGCGGCCTTTCCCGGCGGCGGCGCGGTCGAACTCAAGAACCGCTCCGCTGAACTGGCGGCGGTGGCCGTGCAAGGGCCTAAAGTGGCGGGCTTCATAGACCATTGTTTTCCCGCCAGCGCGCAAACCGCGGCGGCCCTGCAAAAGAATGAAATCGCCCGTTTTAATTTTGCCGGACACATCGTTTGGGTCTCGCGCACCGGTTACACGGGGGAGGACGGCTTTGAAATCGTGGCCGAGGCGGAGATCATCGAAGCTCTTTGGGACAAGCTGCTGGAGGCGGGCCGGCCCGCCGGCCTCATGCCGGCCGGATTGGGCGCGCGCGACACCTTGCGCACGGAGGTTTGTTACCCGCTCTACGGGCATGAATTGGACGAGAACACCACTCCGCTCGAGGCCGGCCTGGGCTATTTCGTGGCGCTGGGCAAGGGCGAATTCGTGGGCCGCGCGGTGCTGGCGCAGCAAAAGGCCCAGGGCGCCGCGCGCAAGCTCGCCGCGTTCAAAATGGCCGAGCGCTCCGCGCCGCCCCGTCCGGGCTATTCCATCTGGAGCGCCGCCGGCGGGGCCGAACCGATTGGCCGCGTGGCCAGCGGCACACAAAGCCCCTCCCTGGGCATCGGCATCGGCCTGGGGTTCGTCGCCCCGGAATTTTCCCCGGCCAACACTTCCATCGGCATTGAAATTCGCGGCCGGCGCGTCCCGGCGGTGACCGTCCCCCGGCCCATTTACCGGCGCAGTTGAAAAAGATTTCCAAACGGCGCAATCCCCGTAAACTCCAGACGAACGAATTATGAGCGAGAATGTACCGGCTGAACTGAAGTACGCCAAATCGCACGAGTGGGTCCGCCTCGAAGGCGGCGCCGCCACCATCGGCATCACCGACCACGCCCAGCATGAGTTGACGGACGTGGTGTTTGTCGAACTGCCGGCCCCCGGACGGAAAGTCGCGGCGGGCGAAGCGTGCGCAGTGGTGGAATCGGTCAAAACCGCCAGCGATATTTACTCGCCCCTGAGCGGCGAAGTGGTGGCCGTCAACCCGGAACTGGCCAAACACCCGGAACTGGTCAATAAAGAGCCCTACCAGGGAGGGTGGTTTTTTAAATTGAAATTAACCCAGCCCTCCGAAGCCGACAGCCTCCTCAGCGCGGAAAACTACGCCAAACAAATTACTTCCTAGAAAATTTCCGCCCATTCACACCCATGCAGGCAGAGTACAAAATCATCGGCGGCGACGACGTCGAATACGGCCCGGCCACCCTGGAGGAATTGAAAAGCTGGATTCGCGACGGGCGCGTGGCCGGCATGACCAAAGTCTGGCGCAACGATAGCGCCCAGTGGATGCCCGCCGGCAATTATGCCGAACTGGGCAGCGAGTTGGCGCGCCTTCACGCCGCCGCGGCCATGTCCGCCAAGCCCTGCGGATTCTGGGCGCGGCTGGGCGCCTACGTGATTGACGCCATGATCCTGGGCGCGATTTTCCAATTGTTGTGGACACAGTTGGGGGAGGCGCAACACTGGGTGCTGCCCATCTGGCCAAAAGTATGGACCGAAGCAACCATCCAACAATTCGTGCAGGACGGGCAGATGTGGGGTAACCATGCGATGCCGATCTTTTATCCGCTTTTTTTTGTTTATGACGTGCTGTTGAACGGCCGATTTGGCGCCACCATCGGGAAGATGGCCATTGGCGCGCGCATCGTCGTGGCGGACGGCTCGCGCCTCGGTTACACCCGCGCGGCGGTGCGCTGGCTGGCGGCGCGAGTGAGCGATTTGTTCTTTTTTGCAGGCTATCTGCTCATCGGCCTGCGGTCCGACAAACGGGCGCTGCATGATCTGCTGGCCGGAACCCGCGTCATTTACAAACGATGAACGAAAGCCCCAATCGCCGCATCGCTTTGATCGCTCTGGCCGTGTTGGCGCTGGACCAGGCCACCAAACTCCTGGTGCTCCGCTTGCTTGGACCCACGCAGGAGCGCGTGGTCGTGGACGGCTTTTTCAGATTTGTTCACTGGGGCAACACCGGCGCGGCCTGGAGTCTGTTCCGCGACCGCAACGATCTCCTGGCCATCGTTTCGATTTTGGCGCTGCTGGGCCTTTTCCTCTGGCGGCGCCATTTCCATATCCAGAGCGCCCTGGGCCAAATCTCCCTCGGCCTGATCTTTGGCGGGATCACCGGCAACCTCATGGACCGGCTGCGTTACCATCAAGTCATTGATTTTCTGCGCTTTTATCTCAACCGCCGCGGCGGCCAGGAAATCGGCTTCCCGGCCTTCAACATGGCCGACAGCGCGATTTGCGTCGGGGTCGGCCTGCTGATCCTTGTATCCTGGAAACAGGAGCACGAAAATGCCAATGGCCGGGCCGCCGCCAAACCGGCCTCCGTGCCCTGAACGACGGCTGTCACTCGACCCGCTTACAGCCCAATCCCCGGTTATTTCACCGGGGCTGTGGCACGCTGGATAACCCACATGATGTCCTGGCTGCCTGGGGCATTCAAACCGTTGTAAGCAACTTTTCTGACCGGCAGGCAGGTGCTGGCCACAAGCCACTTATGGATTTCGCCATGCCCATCGGCGAAGTTAAACACGCCGGAGTTATTGTGATAACTGGCGGGCAGATCTTCCCATTGGCCAGGGTTATCCGCCAGGCTCGTGCCTACATCGGTGACAAACGAGGCATCGTTGATGCTGTCCCCTTGTTCATCCAAATGAACAAACAGGTTCGCAGGGGCCGGCGCCGTGATATCAGCTTCTTTGTTGTAACATCTCCACGCCGAATTTATAGTGGAGACTGTTGATGGCCCGTCGGCGCCGCCTATAACAAAAGCGTTCATGGAGATGCTGCGCACGCGCTCTATTGGATGGCCAGTTTCAACGCAGGTATAGATGTCTGCCGGACAACGGTAAATCTGATAATTCTGAGTGTAATGGCCGAGTTTCGCCCCCGGACCGGTCAGGAAGAGAATATTGGTGTTGTCGGTGTTGTTGGGGGCCCAACTCAAGTTCCCCTCGAGCCAACTGTCGCCGTAGGTGTCGTTGTCGAACCACTGCAGGGGCACTAGGTTGCCGTTAAAATCATCAGCATACAAGGTCCAAGCGAGGATCAGCTCCTTGTGGTTGCTCAAGCACTGGGCTCCCAGGGCTTCTTGTTTGGACTTGCTCAGGGCTGGCAAGAGCAGCCCCGCCAGGATGGCGATAATGGCAATGACAACCAACAGTTCAATCAAGGTGAAGCCGGCGGCAAGTGCCCGCTTCGCTTCCGCGACATTGTGGACTGATTTCACGCGGTTCAACATGCCACGTTTTTCAATTGTTTGTCAAGTGCCGTCTGGCGCTCTGCCGTCTGGCGCTCCCGGCGCGTTGCGAGGCGTTTTGGCCAGCCGGATGGAACGGAGCGGGGTGGCAGTACAAGGCATCTTAAGGAATCTCTTAGAACTATTGTTAATTTTGTCTATTGCATTCCCATCCAAGAGTGGTAAGATGGCATCCATGCAGCGCCTCTGCGCCCATAAACGAGGGGATGTCGGGCTGGTGGCCGGCCCAAACCGGCCCTCACCAGCCTCCGGCCGCTTCTGCCCCGGCGGCGGACCGGGCGCACGCCAAAAAGACCGGCGGAAACCTCCTCAATCAATCCGTCGGAATATAGGCCAGTACAAGCCAGTACAAGTCAGTACAAGTGAATACAACCAATGAAATATTTTTTCTTACATCATCTTTCGACCAGAGCCCAGCGCGGCCAGCCCCAACCCAATCTTAACCACGAAGATCAGGATCACGAAGAAAAATCGTCCAATTTTTCATGAAAAGATTTCTGACAGGATTAACAGGATGGACAGGATTCGGAAATCACAGAGCAGGAAGGTCTTATCCTATGAATCCTGTTCATCCTGTCCAATTGGCGTAGATTACGATTAAGATTAAGAGTAGGATTAGGAGAGGCCCAAGAAAAAGTGACATGCAAACCACCGGCGACTCCGCCATTTTGATGATTGACCGAACGCTCCCCCAAGAGCGGTTGGATGTCTTTTTGCGCCGCAAACTGCCGGACCTCTCGCGCGGCGCCATCCAGCGGCTTTTGGCCGGGGGCCACATCCGCGTGGACGGGAAGATCGTCAAACCGACGCATCATCCGCGCGCGGGTCAAACTGTCGTCATCCGACGGCCCGAGGCGCGCCCCGCGCCCGCGCAGGCCGAGGCCATGCCGCTGGACATCCTCTATGAAGACGCCGATTTGGTGGTGCTCAACAAGCCGGCGGGATTGGTCGTGCATCCGGCCGCGGGCCATCGGGAGCACACGCTGGTCAACGCCTTGCTTCATCATTGCGGCGGGCAGCTTAGCGGCATTGGCGGGGTGGCGCGCCCCGGCATCGTTCATCGTCTTGACAAAGAAACCAGCGGCTGCCTGGTCGCGGCCAAAAACGACGCCGCCCATCTTCATCTCTGCGCCCAATTCGCCGGGCGCGATGTCGGGAAGATTTATCTGGCCCTGGCCTGCGGACGGATGCCGCGCCTGCGCGGCCATATTGACGCCCCCATCGCGCGCGATCCGGCGCATCGCCAGCGGATGGCCGTCAGCAGCCGCAAGGGGCGTCAGGCCCGCACAAGCTACCGCGTCCTGGAGCGTTGGACCGGCGCCACGCTGGTCGAGCTGGAGTTGCATACGGGACGGACGCATCAAATCCGCGTGCATTTGCGGCATCTTGGATTCCCGGTGGCGGGCGACCGGGTTTATGGCGCGCGCGCCACGGCCCGCCTCGAGGAATCCACCGGTTACAGCGCCCCGCGCCCGCTGCTGCACGCCCGCCGGCTGACGCTGACTCATCCCCGTGACGGCAGGCGGATGACCTTTGAGGCGCCCGTGCCGGCTGATTTTGCGTCCGCTCTTGATTTTTTCCACAGGAACGCGCAAGATTGAAGAAGGAGTCCTATGGAATCCTACAAGCATTCCTGTCCGTTTTGCGGGCAGCATATCGAGTACACGGTGGGGTACTGCGGCAAGCAGATGCAGTGTCCGATCTGCGGGCAGAGTGTCACTTTCCCGGCCATTCCCCCCGGGCGGCAAGGGCCGGCCTTGCGTGTCAAGAGTTTGGAGCACACGCAGGATCGAAAATGGGCCATGAGGATGCCGGCGGCCCTGGGCTTTCTGCGCACCTTTCAACATTGGAACGTGGTCGCGCAATGCGCCGTGCCCTTCTTCATTGTCGGCGCGCTGCTGGCCGGCGCGATCTTTGTCAAAAGCAAACTTGGCGACGCCACGGCCCCGGTCGCCATTCCCACCGTGCAAGCCGATCCGGATGCCTGGCAACACAGTATTGACCTGGCCAAGGCGGAACAGGTCCTCAAAGATCGCATGAAAGAACTGGCCGCGGCCCATGCTTATGCCGACTCCGCCGAGCAGGGCCGCCGGCAGGTTGAGCACGGAGAAGAGGCGCAGAAAAAACGCGCCCAGGAGCAGGTGGAAGGCGCGCAAAAAAACCTGATCGCCGCCCGCCAGCGATTTGAGGCCGCCTGGTCCAACTATCGAAAATTCGGCGGGACCATAGATTACCGCTCGCAAATAAAGACTTATTAACCCTGCTATTTGTCCGGCCACAGGGCTTCCAATGTGGCGGCCAGGCGATAGCCGGCTTTGGTTATTTGCTCCTCGGCGGTTTTGTCCGACCAGGCGATGTATTCGGGCGCGAGGTCTTGGAGGCGCCATTGCGGGCGCGGCTGGCCGGTGCGAAAGTCCGTCTGGCTGTCGTCCTCATCCGTCACGGTCACGTCGTGGACTTTGGCGGAGAGGGCCAGGCTTTCGTTGGCCCACGCCAGGTCCCAGTCCAACAAGGGGCCGGAGGTTTTCCAATTCGGCGCGGGTTTGGCCAGCAGGAAAGCGGCGAATTGCGCGGGCGTTTCGACATGCGCCTGGCTCATGTCGGCCTGCACAACCGTGACGTCCCAGTAGTAATGAAGTTTGTTGGTCCCGCCGAACAGCAGCCGGTTGGCGCCCTGATCCTCGCCATAATGGCCGGCGTAACCGTTGGGATCAATGAATTTGGTCTTGTCCAGATAGCCCGAGCCGACGTGCAACGGTTGATGAATGTCCTCGATGAAATGCGCCAGCAACCGCAGCGCCACCCGCGGGGTGACATCCTTGAACACGGACTGCGCCGCCGGTTTGCCCTGCAAAATGAGAATGCAGGCCGGGATGGCGTGAACAACATCAACATTGGTGGCGCCGATGGAATCATCGCGGTACTTCGGTTCCTCGAACGGAATGTCCGTGTAATGCGAGACGGCATGATTGGGATTGGCGGCCTTGAATTGGAGCATTTCTTCGGTCTGGTTCGTCCGGCCTTTGACGAAGTCCGCCCAGACGGAAGCGGCGGAAAGAGTCTCCTCGCCCAACAGTTCGCGGACGTGTTGCGCGGCGGCGGTGCCCGCGATCAACCGATCAGCCATGGCGCCGATAGTGCGGTGGCCGTCATCGCCCCAGGCGAACACGGCCGGGGCGGCGCTGCCGGCGAACAAAAGAATCAAACACAATCGAACTTTCTTCATTCGAGTAAGTCTTATTAAGGGATGATTTGTGCCGAAAGGCGATAGAAAGAGGCGATGGAATTGGTCTGGGTCACGGTGAAGACGCCTGAACCGTTGGTGCCCACCGTGTATCCATTGGTCAAGGTGGTCCAGACCGGGTCGGCCAGATCAGCCGCCGCCTGAAGCTGGTAGGCCCGCCCTCCCTGCCACGGCGAGAAAGTCACGGAGAGAACGTTGTTGGACGCAGGGGTCACCGTGAAACTCAAGCGGGAGGCGGCCTCGGTGGGGTCGGCGCCGAAAACATAATCCGCATAGTTCGAATAGCCATTGCCGTCCGGATCCGCCGAGCCGCTGACAGAGCCGTTGACATTGGTGCCGAAATAAAAATTGGCCCACCATGCGGGGACGGAGCCGTTGGTGGGATAATCCTGGGCCGCGATATAGACCCACATCATGGCGTTGGCGACGAGGTACTTGTTGGTGTCCCCGGTGTCATTGTGCATGATCACGCCTCCGTTGGCGCCGCTGGCGAAGTACATGTTCGTGGCCAGCGGCTGCCAGACGCCGCCATTGGTGGTTTCGTTGATGGAGAGAGTGAAGTCGTTGGTGGCGCCGTTGACAAAGACCTGGGCATTGGTCGTGAAGGCGGCGTTTTGCGGGTGCCAGATGAAGACATTGTACAAACCGGAGGCGGGAATGTACGGGTCGTACAACGCCGCGGACGTCGGATTGTAAACGGTCGTGGTGGAGAATTGATAGTAGCTTCCATAGATGCCAGTGGCGACCGTGCCTTTGGTCCAGAGACCGGTGTAGATGGCGTCCTGCGTGTTGAGGATCAGCGTGTTGGTGACGCTGAAGGTTCCATTAGTCAAATATAATGTTGACCCCACCCACGAAAACGCCTCGAAGGCATAGTCGGTCCCTTGCGTCAATCCAGTCAACAATACGGCGTGGCGCGTGGCGGGCGTCGCGCTGACCGCCGAAAAGCTGCCGTAGTTGGAGGTGGCCCCGTACTGCACCTGGGCCGTGGCGGCGGCGGCGGTGTCCCAAACGATGAAGGCGCTGCTGGCCATGGCCGTCACCACCAGATTGGTGATCATGGCCTGCGCCGGAGAGATCGTGGCCGCGGCCTGGGCTGTGGCATTGGCCACATTGGTGTTGTAATCCGTGCTGGAGACCGAAGCGATGCTGGTTGCCGAAGGCGCGCCGCTGACGGCGACGGCCAAAACCGTCATGGAAGCAGTTTGTCCCACGCCAAGGACGCCGAGGTTGAAGACGACCTGGTTGCTTCCGATTGTGTCGGTTCCTTGCGATTGCGTGGCGCTCAATGGCTCGAGACCCGGAGAAAATGTGTTGCTCACCGTGACCAAAGCAGAGTCAGAGAGGCCGAAATTGGTCACGCTGATCGCATACGTGATCGTTTGTCCCACATCGAGGGCGGCGCTCGAGGAAGTCATGCCGATGGCCAGGTTCTCGCCGTTGACGAAATAGGTGATGGCCGCGCTGTTGTTGGCCGGGTTGGTATCAACATCCTGGCTGGCCACGCTGGCCATCTCCGAGGCCGCAGGGCTGATGCCCAAGGCCACAGCCGTGAACGTGGCCGTGACCGGCTGGCCAACTGGCAAAAGCCCGAGGTTCGCTATGACCAGGGGACCGGAGGGAGTGTTGGTGACGAGATTGGTGCCCTGCGCCTGAACCGTCACATTGGTCCAGTCGGGCGAAAATTGATTCGTAATGAAAACCGGCCCATTGGAAGCCGGCCCAAGGTTGGTCACGGTAATGGAACTGACGACGGTATCCCCGCTCAAAACGTTGGTTTCGGAGGTGGTCATGCCCATCGCCAGGTCTTGGCCGTCAAGGACCAGGATCAATACGTTGAAATTGTTGGTCGGAACCAAGTCAACCAAAGGAGAATAGACTGCCACCAGATTGGTGGCGATGCTGGAAGTCGAGGCGGTGACGCGAATGGTGTTCGTCATGGACGCATGCACCGGCAGCGGGGGCAAGATCAGGGTGATTTCCACCTGGCCGTTGGTTTCAGTAACGGAGTAAGTGCCACCCAGCGCCGGAACCACCTCCTCCAGTGTCACGTACGGGGAAAGAATATTGGTGACAACCAGGGGCCCCGCCTTCGTAGGCCCGTTGTTGCTCACTACCACCGAATAGACGAGCACACCCTCGGAAATGACCGGATTGGGCGTATTGGTGACCCAAATGCTGACGTCGGCCGTCGGCACGGATATAAAGGCCTCGTTCCCCGACGGCCCGATCGTGTAGAGATCAAAATTATTGTTCGCTTTGTCTGGATTATTGGTGGTGACATCGGAGTTGTCCGCCCACACGGGAAAGAAATTGGCTCCATAAGCCGCCAGCGCCGTGTAATGCCCCCACCCGGTTAGACCGTCCGATCCCGCGACATCGGAAGCGATCCCCACGGCCGGCGAGTTGATGATTTCGTTTCCGGGCATGAGTTGCTGATTGGCCAGGAAGGTCTGGCCGCCGTCGAAGCTCAACGATGCGTACATGACGGCCTCCTGGTTGGAGCCGGAGCCGGAGGTGTAGGCCTGAGGGAAGACATTGATTAAGTAAACGGTCACCACGGCACTGGCGGTGTTGTTGGTCCCGGCCAGGTTGATGATAAAATTGGTGTTGCTCTGGCCATAGATGAAAATATTGTCTGGTGTGAGGGTCTTCATTGACGTGCCATAGAGGTCGTCCGTGACAATACTAATGACGATATTCGTGCCCTGGCCCGTAGTGTCGAGCCAGGATTCAGAAATATTCGTCGTGTTATTTGTAAAATTAACATTGGTCACCATGTAATCTGAAAGGAAGAAGATGTTCGTATATGCATTTGTGATTGACTGTGAACTGGAGCCAAGGTCGTTGCGGCAATCGTACCACGTACAGCCGATAATGCCCGAGGCCGGGTCCACTGCCACGCGGGGCAGAAAATGGTCGTTGCTTCCACTGGCGGCGTCGTCATTCACGTAGATTCCCCCGCTCCAGTTTGTGCCACTGCCATCCGAAGATATAAAACGGATGACAGCATTCCCGTTCGGACCCAAAGCTGTGTAGATCAAGTAAGCGTTGCCGTAATTGGTCTCGTATGCGTCGTAATCCCAACCCAAACCGGGCGCCGCGTTGACTCCGATGCCGGTTGGCGCGGCGTCTATGTAAGTGACACCTCCAATGGCGTTGGAGGCGACCATCTGGGCCGGGCCAAAGCCGTTATTGGACATGCTGCCGCCGGAAACAGCATTGGTTTCGATACTGACCCATAGATTCGCTGTCGGGTATGTCATCGGATTGGGAAGGCCCTGGAGATTGTCCTGAAACGCCACCATGACTTGCCCCATCGGTCCCACGCCAATGTCGGCAAAACCGCCCCCGCCTGAATCGGGCACAATTTGAACGAGGCCAAAGCTTCCGTTTGTGCCCAATCCCGTGGACAACGCCCCCTGCACCTGCAAAGGTGTGTTGGCCGCGGTATAATCCTTATAGACAATCCAGACGCTTCCCGCAGCGGCGCCCGCAAACGGCGCGGTGATGCGCGGTTGGTCCGTCGAGTCCAAAGCCGCCAGATTGGTCACTGAAGCGAAAGTCTGGCCGCCGTTGGTGCTGATGGCGACGGCGACCCCTTCGTACGAAGCCGGCAAGTAAGCCAGAAAGAGGTTCCCGTACGAATCCCAAGCCACCGAAGGTTCTCCGTAGGCCGGAATCAAACCTTGGCTGTCGTCGTTGGTGGCGATGACATTGGTCTTCCATGAAGCGCCCAGGTTGGTCGTAAACGCAAGAAAAAGCCCAGCCGCCGTCCTGTCTGTCGCGGCCGCCACCACCATGTTCGACGGACTGAGCGGATCGAAGGCGATGGACGGATCGGTTTCGTTCCCTTTGGCTTTGCTCACATTAACCAGATCGGTGCCGACGGAAAAGGCTTGCTGGCCAGGAGCGGTGTTGGGAGCCAGCAGAGCGTAGGCGGCAATCAGGACCATCAAAACCCTTTCAGACCAAGGAAATCCAAGGGGTCTGGCGGTGGACAATGTCTCGGCGTGCATAAATCTATTCAGGGAAAGTTGCCGCGAAAACAGTGCGACAGCAGACAATACTTGAGAGGCAGTTCCGGCCTCATTGCGTTCCTTCTCATTGGCAATCAACATATTTAACAGAATATCAAAGAAAAGCAACTACAAACGAGCAAGAAGCGCAAAGGAAGGGTGCCTTCATCTCCCGGAAGAGAGCGAGAATTTGTAAACCTCCGCGTCGGTGGGATCGCGTCAGGTCATCTCACATCCCCATGATTTCGTATCCGCAATCCACGTAGAGAACCTGGCCGGTGATGGCGGCGGCGCCGTCGCTGGCCAGAAAAGTCCCGGCCGCGCCCAGTTCGTCGGGCAGCACATTGCGTTTCAACGGCGTATGCGACTCGTAATGTTTGAGCATGTCGGAAAAACCGGCGATGCCGCGCGCGGCCAGCGTGTTGACCGGGCCGGCGCTGATGCAGTTGACACGGATTTTCCGCGGGCCGAGATCATAAGCCAGGTAGCGCGTGCCCGCCTCCAGCGCCGCTTTGGCCACGCCCATGACGTTGTAGTGCGGCACCACTTTCCGCGAGCCGTAATAAGTCATCGAAAGAATGCTGCCGCCTTCGGTCATCAGCGGCGCGGCTTCCCGCGCCAGCGCGATCAGCGAATAGGCGCTCACGTCGTGCGCCACGCGAAACGCTTCGCGCGTGGTGTTCAAAAAAGTTCCTTCCAGCGCCTCGCGCGGGACGAACGCGACCGAGTGCAGCAGCATGTTCAATTTGCCGAATTTCTGGCCCACGGCGGCCAGGGCGCGCACGATCTCCTCGTCCCGCGTCACGTCGCACGGAAGCATCAGCGTGTCCGCGCCAAAGGCGCCAGCGAGTTCGGCGACATTTTCCTTGAGCCGTTCGCCCTGGTAGGTGAAGGCCAGCGTGGCCCCGGCGTTGTGCCAGGCCTGGGCGATGGCCCAGGCGATGGATCGCTTGTTGGCCACGCCCACGACTAATCCGATTTTTCCAGCTAACATTGACATGGTGCTTCTGATTGAGAAACGAGATGCCAGGCAAGTCAAAGAAAATGCGGTGAGTTATGGGCTGGAAAAGTCCGCAAACGTGACTCCAAGCCCCTCTCTGGCAAAGGGTTCAATACTCCTCGCACATCTGCTGGCCTCCATGCTCCGGGTTGGGGATGAGCTTGCGGTTCTTGGAGTCCACCACAAAGTCCAGATATGACAAAGGAATCGGCCGACCAGGCTGGGCACATTTTCACCGACTTCCACCACGTCGAAATCTCCGTGGCGGCCCTGGACTTCCAGCCTCACCGGTTCATAGACCGCGCGCTTCGCCGGACCATTGCTGGTTTGAGAAATGACGCTGTGCAACTTCTCCAAACCGAGGGCGCGTATGACGCTGGACTTGAGGTAGAGGCGGGTCGCTCCAGTGTCCACCAGTGCCTCGACTTCCACTTCGCGCGGTTTGGCCTTGGACAGCTCGCGGTGCTGCACGACCAGATCAAATAGGTTGGTCAGCTTGATCTTGATGATGACTTTTCCCACGAGCCAAATATGCCCGATCCCGGCCGAACACGCAAGCCACACATGGAGGCTCGCTCACGCCAAAGGGACACTCCCAGGACGACAAATCCACCTTCGACATAGTGGAGCAACTGGACTAATTTGTTCCCCATGAAAACGGTGAATGTTCACGAGGCGAAAGCCAACCTTTCCAGCCTGCTGGCCAAACTGGAAAAGGACAGCGAATCCATCGTTATCTGCCGCAATGGAGTGCCGGTGGCCGACCTTGTCCCGCACCGGCGAATAAACCGGATCAAGACGCATCCCTTATCGAGCAAAATCAAAATCGCGTATAATCCGGTCGAGCCGCTTTCCGCGGATGAATGGCCGCGAGTGGCTCGATGATTTGTGATATTGTCTCCCGTTTTCGTTGCAAATCTGAGTGCGAATAAGCACTTTTCTCTCTTTACAATTGTTGAAAAAGTGCAGATCTAAGAATATGAAAGCCACAAGGGAAACGACCTGCCTCTGCTGCGGCAAAGGCTCGCTCCACACTCTCAAGCGCGACTTCGTCGCGAAGATCGGCGACGGGCAGACGCTGCGCATCCCGAACATCGAAATGGAAGTCTGCGACAGGTGCGGCGAGGAGATTCTCTCGCTCGAATCAGCGCGGGCGGTGGACGCCGCCGTTGCACACCATACCGAACGTCTCACGACCAATGAACTGCGCGAGATGCGCGAGCAATTTGGAGTTGACCAAACTGAAATGAGCGAGGCCCTCGGTCTGGGCGGAAAGACGTTTCATCGCTGGGAAAAGGGAAGCCAGTATCCGAGCCGGTCCATGGGTTACTATCTGCGTCTTCTGCGCGAGTTTCCCGAAACCTTCGCATGGCTGCGCTCGCGGCGATGGAAGCGGCGCAATGGCAAAAAGGGCTCTGGAATTGTGACACTTTTAAGGCAAAAGGAGCGCCAATTAAAATGAGAACGACCACAATTCTAAGTGCTCCGTATATTATGATTGACTCCTAAATCAATCGCGATCTCCCGCACGGTCGGCAACCTCGCTCCCGGCGCAAAGGCGCCGTTGACCAGTCGCGCCCGTAGGCTGTCAACAATCTGCCGATAAACCGGCGTGGCGCTGCCCAGGTCAATCCGCAGAATCGGCATTTCGCCTTGCGTTGACATAGGTTTCTTTCAACCTTTTAACGCGCTCCAATCCACTCGGCAATATCCGTCACCACCGGCCCCGCGACGTGGCCCGGTTCTTCGTACTCGTCTGGCGTGCTTTTTCCCTCACCGGCGATGAAAAGGTGATTGAGCTTGGGGTAGAGTTTGAATGTGACGTTGGGCCGGGCGCCGAGCGCTTCTTTCCAGCGGTTAAAATCCACCTCGGTGACCTGGTAATCCCGCCCGCCTTGCAGGATAAGCAAGGGCTGCTTTAGTCCTTTGACGATGGCCAAAGTGTCGTGCTCGCGCAGGTCCAGCCAGTAGGCCGGCGGAGCGTTGAACAGCAGCGCCGGGGAAGAGGCGTCAGCGGCGGTAAGCCTTTTGACTTTCGCCGCTGCCACAAGAATTTCGTTGAGCTTCACCTGGTCCTCCCCGGACGGCTTTCCGTTGAGCGAAAGCAGATAGCGCGTCTGCTCGACCATAAGGTCTTCCAAAGGCCGGGTAGCGCCTGCCATGATGATGATTCCGGCAAGATTCGGTTCCGCCTGGCCGATTCTGGGAGCCACCATGCCGCCCAGGCTATGACCCAGGATAAAAATACGTTTCGGATCGAGACCGTCCGTGGCGCGCAATTGGGCAACCGCGCTCAGGGCATCATCAACGGTTTCTTCCTGCACGGTGAACTGGCCAAGACCGGCCGTCTTGATCTTGTCGGCGTATTCCTTGGTCCGTTTTTCGTAGCGCAGCACGGCGATGCCCTTGGTGGCCAATCCCCAGGCCAGGTCGCGAAACGGTTTGTTGGCGCCGATGGTCTCGTCCCGATCATTCGGCCCGGAGCCGTGGACAAGGACCACCGCCGGCCAAGGACCGCTGCCAGTGGCCGGCAGTGTTAGCGTGCCAGGCAATCGCCACTCGCCGCGACCGACGGTGAACTCCTTTTCCCGAAAAGCATTGGCCCGGGCATAGGGAGGCGGCTCGCTGGGATTGGCGGCGGGATGGCTTGGGACAAAGAACAGGCCGGCGACCCGCCCTTTGGCGTCGAACACCACTTTCGCATCCAGAGCCATCTGTTTGAACTGACAGGTCACCAGCACCACGTCATATCCGGCCAACTTGGTCGCCCTAACCCCAAGCTGCTTCTGGAACGGACCGGCTTGCGCCTGGAGGGTTTGCCAGGTTTCCCGGAGTTTCGGTTCGGGTAGCGCAGTTTTCATTGTTTCGTCGAACTGCCCAACGGCTCCGGCGAAATCCTCCTTCGCCAGCAATTCGACAAACTCTTTGCCCGCGCTGGTGACTTCGACAGGCGCGGATTGCACGGTCAACGGTGCTTCGATAGTGACCACCATCGAAACCATGGTCAAAGAAAGCAGAAACTTTTTCATAGTCGCTATTTGCGCATTTTAATCAGCAGGTCTTTGCTCTCCACCGTATTGCCGACTTGCGCGTAAATCGCATCCACCGTGCCGTGGCTCGGGGCGTACATGGTGCTCTGCATTTTCATCGCTTCCAGTGTCAATAATTTGTCCCCTTTAGCCACTTTGGCGCCGACGTTGACGGCCAGTGACGTGATCAAGCCGGGAATGGGCGCCGCCACTTGCAACGGGTCGGCGGGGTCGGCTTTGAGGCGGGTCTTGGCACGGGCCGGAACGGAGCGGTCCGTGATCGTCACCTCTCGTGGCATCCCGTTCAACTCGAAGGTCAGGACGCGGCGGCCATCCTTGTCCGTGTCGCCGAGGTGGCTCAACTTGATGAAAAGCGTCTTGCCTTCTTCTATATCCACGGAAATTTCTTCGCCGGGTTTGAGACCGTAAAAAAAAGCGGGCGTGGGCAGCACGGCGACATCGCTATAATCGCGGGCGAACTTGGCATATTCCACAAACACTTCTGGGTACATCAAATGGCTGTAAAGATCATCGTCGCTCGCCTCGTGTTTGAGCTTGGCGGAAAGTTCGTCTTTGACTTTTTTCAAATTCAACGGTTTCAATCCGGCGCCGGGTCGTCCGCGTATCGGCTTGCGATTGCCCAGCACCACCTTCTGCAATCGCTTGGGCCATCCGCCCGCGGGCTGGCCCAGGTTGCCCGAAAGCATGTCAATGACCGAACCCGGGAAGGGAATGCTGCCAGGTTCTAATTTCAACACGTCGGCCGGTTTGAGGCCGCGCGTAATCAGGAACATCGCCATGTCGCCTACGACTTTGCTGCTGGGGGTGACTTTGACGATGTCGCCCAGGAGCGCGTTGACCTCGGCATAGACGCGGGCGATTTCGCGCCATCGTTGTCCCAGGCCCATGCTGGCGGCCTGCTCCTTGAGGTTGGTGTATTGGCCGCCGGGCATTTCGTGTTCATAGACCTCCGCCGTGCCGCTGCGCGGGGCGGTGTTGAAAGGCGCGTAGTAGGCCGCCACCGCCTCCCAGTAGTCGGAAAACTCGTTGAGCGCCGCCAAATCCAGCCCGGTGTCGCGCGGCGTGTGGCGCAACGCGGCCACGATGGAATTGAGATTGGGCTGGCTGGTCGAACCGCTCATGGAGGCGATGGCCAAATCCACAATATCCACTCCCGCCTCGCTGGCCTGAAGCACCGACGCCGAATTGACCCCGCTGGTGTCGTGCGTGTGAAAATGAATCGGCAGCCCGGTCTCCTCCTTGAGCGCCTTGACCAGCGCGTGCGCGGCGAATGGCCGGCACAAGCCCGCCATGTCTTTGATGCACAGAAAATGCGCCCCCATCCTCTCCAATTCCCGCGCCAGTTTGACGTAGTAGCGCAGCGAATACTTGGTCCGGGCCGGGTCCAGGATGTCGCCCGTGTAACACAGAGCGGCCTCGCAGACGGCGTGCGTGGACTGCACGGCCTCCATGGCCGCCTTGAGGTTCGGGGTATAATTGAGCGAATCGAAAATGCGGAAAATATCAATGCCCGAAGCGGCCGCGTGGCGCACGAAACCCTTGACCGCGTTGTCGGGATAATTGGAATAACCGACCGCGTTGGAGCCGCGGAAGAGCATCTGAAAGCAGATATTGGGCACGCGCTGGCGCAACTGGCGCAACCGTTCCCACGGGTCCTCGCGCAGGAACCGCATGGCGGTGTCGAAGGTCGCCCCGCCCCACATCTCCAGGCTGAACAATTGCGGGGTGCGCCAGGCCACCGCCGGCGCCACCGCCAGCATGTCGAGGGACCGCACGCGCGTGGCCAGCAGCGATTGGTGGGCGTCCCGAAAAGTCGTGTCCGTGATGAGCAACTTCTTTTGCTTGACAGTCCATTGCGCGAATTTCCGCGCGCCCATTTCCAGGAGCATCTGGCGCGTGCCCGGCGGCGGCGCGCCCCGGCCCTGATGTTCGGGCGCATGGACCGGCAGCAAGGGCGTTTTGAGGCGATGGCCTTTGGCCTGCGGATTGCCGTTGACGATCACGTCGCCCAGAAAGGCCAGCAGCTTGGTGGCCCGGTCGCGGCGCGGCTTGAAGTGGAACAGCTCGGGCGTCGTGTCAATCAGCGTCGTGGTCGCGTGGCCGGAGCGGAACACCGGATTGGCGATGACGTTTTCCAAAAACGGAATATTCGTCTTGACGCCGCGGATGCGAAACTCCCGCAGGGCGCGGTCCATGCGCTGGAGGGCCAGCTCAAAATCCCGTCCGTAGGCCGATATTTTCACCAGCAACGAATCGTAAAAAGGCGTGATGACCGCGCCCGCGTAACCCATGCCCCCGTCCAGGCGCACGCCGTAGCCGCCCGTCGAACGATACGTCAGAATCTTGCCGTAGTCCGGCGTGAACTTGTTTTCCGGATCCTCCGTCGTCACGCGGCATTGCACGGCGCAGCCCATGCGCGGCATCTCCTCCTGCGGCGGCAAATTGATCTCCGCCCCCCGCAACGAATGTCCTTGCGCGACCAATATCTGCGAACGCACCAAATCCACCCCCGTGATGACCTCCGTCACCGTATGTTCGACTTGGATGCGCGGATTGACCTCGATGAAAAACCATTCGTGCTTGTCCAGGTCGTAGAGGAATTCCACCGTGCCGGCGTTGTCGAATCGCACGGCCCGGGCCAGGCGCACCGCGGCCTGGCACAAATCCTTCCGCACCGCGTCGTCCAAAGCGACGGCGGGGGCGATTTCGATGACCTTCTGATGGCGGCGCTGCACCGAGCAATCGCGTTCATGCAGATGGGCCACGTCGCCATGCCGGTCGCCCAGAATCTGCACTTCGATGTGCTTGGCGCGCGGGACGTATTTTTCCAGAAAGACAGCCGGGTTGCCGAATGAGCGATCGGCTTCGCCTTGGGCTTCCTCCAGCAAATGGGCCAGGTCGGAGGAGCGCTGCGCCACTCTCATCCCGCGGCCGCCCCCGCCAAAGGCCGCCTTGATGATCAGCGGAAAACCGATGTCACGGGCAATCTTGAGCGCCTGGACGCGGTCCCGCACCGGTTCTTCCGTGCCAGCCAGAGTGGGAACGTTGTTTTTCCGGGCCAATGCGCGCGCCGCCACCTTGTTGCCCATCAAGTCCAGGATTTCCGGTCGCGGCCCGACGAATGTAATGCCCGCCGCCGCGCACGCGCGGGCGAACTCCGCATTCTCGGCCAGGAAACCGTAACCGGGATGAATGAGATCAACCTCCTTCTCTTTGGCCAGCGCGACCAGGCCCGGGATGTCGAGGTAAGCCCCGACAGGACCTTTGCCCTTGCCGATCAAGTACGCTTCATCCGCCTTAAACCGATGGATGCTCAACCGGTCTTCCTGCGCGTAAATGGCCACCGTGCGCAAGCCCAACTCCGTCGCCGCCCGGAAAACGCGGACGGCGATTTCATTGCGATTGGCGGCCAGCAGCCTTTTGGCCGGCCGGACGGCAGCCGAGGGCGCAGATGGAACACCTGGAGGCGAGACGCTCATCATTGACCGCGTGGTTATAGCCGCGATAGCGCCGAGTTCAAGGTTTAAAGTTCAAAGTTCAAGGTTCAAAGTCAGATCGAGAGACCATTCTTCTCTCCCGACACGGCGGAGAAGGGACGTAGCTTTATGCCAAGCGCACCGCAAACCGGATGGGATCACGGTCGAAAAACCTTGCCGCAATTCAAACGGATGCTTCATTATCCGTCCATGCCTGCGAGTGTCGCAAAAGTCGAGAGCAGCAAAGAAGTCGCGGAAGCGCTGCAAAACGGCGATGCTTCCCCATCCAGGCGGAACACTCCCCCTCCAATCGCCCGGCTCTCGGAGAAAAAGAAACTCATCCCGTTCGGCTGGTATGGCGGAAAATTCTCGCATCTTGACTGGCTGTTGCCCCTGCTGCCACATTGTCACCATTACTGCGAGCCGTTCGCCGGTTCTGGCGCGGTGCTGTTGAATCGCGACCCGTCGCCGGTGGAAACATTCAACGATCTCGACGGCGAGGTGGTGAATTTTTTCCGTGTTCTCCGGGAGGAAAAGGAACGGTTGATTGAGGCCATCGGATTGACTCCATTCGCGCGCGAGGAATTTGCGCTGGCTTGTGAAATCAGTCCCGACTTGTCGGCGCTGGAGCGCGCCCGGCGGTTTTACGTTCGCGCCCGGCAAGTGCGCACTGGTCTGGCTCAGACAGCCACCATTGGCCGCTGGGCGAACTGCAAAAACACCAGTCGCGCCGGCATGAGCGGTGTCATCAGCCGTTGGCTGGGCGCGGTGGAAGATTTGCCGGCCGTAGCCGAACGGCTGCTTCGCGTGCAGATCGAAAATCGTCCAGCCGTAAACGTCATCCGTCTCTACGATTCGCCATCCACCCTTTTTTACTGCGATCCGCCTTATGTCCACTCGACCCGAGGCGACTCGAAAGCCTACGGGTTTGAAATGACCGACGCGCAGCATCGCGATCTTGCGGACGAATTGAATTCCGTCAAAGGCATGGTGGCTTTTTCAAATTACCAGACGAAGATTTTAGACAAATTCTATTCTGAACCGAAGTGGCATAAGACGATCTCGCTTGAGCGAACGAATCATTCCACGAAGGACAAGCGCATTGAGGTGCTCTGGACAAATTACGACCCGCACAAAATCAAACGCAACGGCAGCCACACACATGGAGAACTGTTTGCCACTGCTTGAGGCATCGCTAAAGCGCGCTCAAAATAATCTTGGCCATTCCTTTATTCATGATGAGGAGATTGCCGCGCGTGTCGTTGCGGTCGTCAATTGCCCCAGCAATCGCGCCGGTGTGCGGCTGCTCATGGCGTGCATGTTGGCGAAAGTGCATCGCCCGGAAATTGATCCGCGCAAGCCCTATACGAAAATCGGCAGCAAGGATAGTTTCTCCGGTCGAAGCTACGATGAACAATTCATCGGCGAGTTCATCACCAAGCACAACCTGCCCTGCAATTCGACTACAGCCTTTCTCACCCCGACGCTGCGTAACATGGACCAGACGTTGACGACCAGGGTTGTTTTGGTCGGGCGTCCGATGGCAATGTATAGGAGCGCGTTGCAACTCCTCGACGACGTACGCGCAGGTCGGACCTCGGCACAGGATGTTTTGAACGAATGCATCCGGCTGTTGTTGCTCGATCGTGATGCGCGCAAGGCGCGCCTCAAGACGCTTCTGTCTGGCGTCGGTCGCGTCGCGGATGCGCTACCGCTGTCATCTGAGGACACGGTGAATTTGATTGAGCAACATCTGCGCATCAAGGGTTCAAGCCGTTTGCTGGTGTTGATTGTTGCCGCCGCCTACGAAGCCGCGAAAGCGCGGCTCGGCGAACGAGTGCTGAATCTCACCGCGCACAATGCCGCCGACGAACAAACCGGTGCGGTGGGGGATATTCAAATTACCATACTCGGCGAAGACAAAGTGGTCACGAGTTACGAGATGAAAAACAAAGCCGTGCAGCGCGGCGATATTGACCGCGCGCTCCAGAAAATCGCCGGACCTGGACGGCACGTTCAAAACTACATCTTCATTACGAGCGAGTCCGTGACAGACGACATTAGGGAATACGCCCGCTCCAAGTATGACGAAACGGGCGGCGTCGAAATCGCGATTCTCGATTGCATCGGATTTCTGCGGCATTTTCTGCATCTCTTTCACCGGCTGCGCAAGGATTTTCTCGACGAATATCAATCCCTCGTTCTTCACGAGCCGGATAGTGCAGTCAGCCAGGGTTTGAAGGAAGCTTTTCTTGCCTTGCGTCAGGCGGCGGAAAGTGCGTATTGATTACCTTGAGGCGAGACGCTCATCATTGACGGCGTGGTTATAGCCGCGATCGCGCCGAGTTCAAAGTTCAAAGTTCAAGGTTCAAAGTCAGATCGAGAGACCCTTCTTCTCTCCCGACACGGCGGAGAAGGAGGAGGCTTTCTGCCAGGCGCGCCGCAAGTCCGACGCGTCCAAATGTCGCGGTCATAATGTCGCGGTCATAATGTCGCGGTCATAATGTCGCGGTCATAATTGACTTTGGGTCAACTTCGCGCAACAATGGCTTCATGCAAGTGACCTTGAGCAAAGAACTTGAAGCCTTCATTACAGAAAAGGTTCAGAGTGGTGGCTACGCCAACGCTGACGAAGTGGTGCGGGAAGCCTTGCGCGATTTTAAGGCCAAGGATAATCCCGCTGAGATTGACAGCCGGGAATTGGCGGAACTGCAGCTCGCCGCCATGCGTAGTCCGCATCGGCCTCTCACTGCGGAGCATTTTGATCAACTACGCTCCCGTGCCCGCGGGCCAGTGGCCGCATGATCCGGGTGGTCCGCCAAGCGGATATTTTTTGGGCCGACATGCTAAAACAAGTTGACTGGTATCGGGACCCTTCATCAAAGAAGCCGCTTCAAGTCAATGATGTGAACTTGGTTAGCCAGATGTTCCGGCCAATACGTTACCGACCACGCGCCAAAGCGTTTCACCTGACAATGCCGCCCAGTGGCATCGCGTCGTGTGCTGTCGCCTTCAATGAATGGATCAACTGCCAGACGCGCAAAAATTCGCAAAAGCTCCTCCCGATGGCGTTTCTTGGCGTCAGCGAAGAACTGGAGAACAGCGTCGTCAACAATATATCTGTAATGCGGCATCACCGGCCATCAGCAGAAAGCCGCTCATGCAACGCCAGCAATTCGTCAGCCGTGTGGCCTTTGCCTTCCAAACAGCGATCCAACCTCCGCCCTAGCTCCGCCTCCCATTCCGGGTCGTCTTGTTCGGATCGCCCGCGCAAATAATCGGCCAATTCCAATCGCTCTTCCAACGAAAGAGTATCAACCGCCCGTTTTAGTTCAGCAACACTCATGCCTGTAATTACGCTCCTTGTGGACGGGCTTTCAAGTCGTTTTTATCCCCATTCGTCGTGCATCAGTCCTGATGACTGAACTGTCTGAGCTTTCTTGCCCCGTCCAAGAGGACCATCTGTCTTGGAAACAAGCCACTCTCGGCCATCCGTGAATCAATTCATCCTCACGTCGTAGCACAGCAGAACATCCTGGTCGCGAATATAGAGCCTGCCGCCGGCGATGACCGGATGGGGCCAACTGTTCTCTTGACTGCGGTCAGGCGGATCGAACCGGCTGGTCTCCTTGTAACCCTCGGGCGTGGCCTCGACCAGGGCGATGGCGCCGCTTCCGCCTTCGCTGCGCAGATAAAGATGACCGTCCGCGCAGGTCAGCGAGCCTTTCCCCACACCCTTGTTGCGCCAGATGAGGCGGCCGGTCTTGAAGTCCTGGCAGACCCAGCCATTCCCATCAGAAAAACCGTAAAGGTAATCGCCCACCCTCACCACCCCGCCATGATGGTTGACCATGACTTTGTTGGCATAGACTTGCTGCGCTTTAAAGGAATCGCCGGCTTTGCTGACGTGAAACAAATTGCAGCCGATGCCGTAACCCGAACTCACATAGACATTGTCCCCATAAAAGATCGGCGTGGGCACGGTGGCGGTCTCGCCATGGCGCGAGGCGCGCCACAGCACCTTGCCGCTTTCGGGGTCAATCCCGACGACGTTTTCGCCCGTGAGCTGCACATACTGCCGCATGCCGCCAATCTCTGCGATTATGGGAGAAGAATATTCCGCCGGGTCCGTCAACTCTGTTGTTTGCCAGAGCAACTCGCCGGTTTTCTTGTTAAGCGCCACAATGGAACCCTGCTCGCTGCCGGGGGTGCAGATGAGCCGGTCGCCGTCCACCAGCGGCGATTCGCTGTAGGCCCAGCCGCCGCATCGGCCCCCGAAATCCTTTTCAAAATTCCTCCGCCAGATTTCGTTGCCGTTGCCCGCTGCGAAACAAACCAAATCCCCAAGCTGGCCGAGCACATAGACCCGCGTGCCGTCCAACGTGGGCGTGCTGCGCGGGCCGGGAGGATCCCCGCCCGCTCTGCCTATTTTCGCCGTCCACATCACGTTGCCGGTGCCCACATCCAGAGCGACTGCGAAGCTGGAGTCTCCCTTGTCGCCCGAAGTGAAGACCTTCCCGCCGCCCACGGCCACGCCCCCGTGCCCTGCGCCCGCACCACTGGCTTTCCAAACCAGCGGCGGACCTCCTTCAGGCCATTGTTTCAGCAGGCCCTGCTCCGAGGAAACGTCATCGCGGTTCGGTCCGCGCCATTGCGGCCAATCCTCCGCCCGCAGCATCGTGTTGCCCAGAAAAAGAGAAAGACCCGTCAAGAGGAAGTATTTCGCGTGCATGGCCATAGGAATGCTCAATCGTCGTTTTATTCCGACTACACTCAAGGCTGCGCCGCGCCGACCCTGGAAGCAAGTAATATGGATATAGAATGGATGCGCCTCACAGCTCTAAGCCGGAACGATGCAGTTAAAGAACTGAATTTTGACAGGATTTACAGGATTTACAGGATGGAAAAAAGGGATGTGGCATCAGACATAATCCCTCACTGTTTGGGCAGATCTCCGTGTGCCGTAATTCATCCTGTTAATCCTGTTAATCTTGTCTCAAAATCTTCCTGTCGTATTCTTCGACTGCAGCGTTGCGACTACGGCAAGAGCGCCAGCCGGTAAAACCGTTGCGGGCCGCTGGTGAGGGAATCTGTGGTGCTGAACGTCGCTCCGGTGGCGGTAGCAGGGCTGCCCAAGTTGCTCCAGTTGCCCGAACTCAAGTCAGAAGTGTACTGCAATTGATACGTCCCTCCAGCCTCCGTGCTCCAAGTCAGACTTAGGGACTGTTAATAAATAACATTTACAATTGCTGATTTAGTGTTAGGCTGTGTCGCATGGATGCGACGGTGTTGCGCGACAAATATCGGAAGTTAGGTCCCCATCTTAACGAACGGACTCGTAG
>Ga0302324_100001674_pt1 | contig 53186 bp, 62 predicted proteins | sample Palsa_T0_1_FD_201949 | JGI IMG/M metagenome (GOLD analysis project Ga0302324, IMG submission 201949) | Peat permafrost microbial communities from Stordalen Mire near Abisko, Sweden - Palsa_T0_1 | ecosystem: Environmental > Terrestrial > Soil > Palsa > Peat permafrost | place: Sweden: Abisko...
TGGCGTGCAACGTGCCTGGTGCCGGAGTTGATCAAGTCAGTCTGCGCCGATACGGCCTTGCGCGCGAATCAACTGTGATCGGTATTAATCCTCTAAATCCCTTCGATGGATAATCCGCCCGTATCGATTCCCGGAATCTGGGAATTGGCATACATGCGCAACTTCTTCGGCGGCCATAGAGTCCTGGGCGAATCGGGAAACGCCAGTCCGGCGCGCTGCGTTCGCAGTCGAGCGTTTCTCAATCGCGATAACACGGCGCGCCGGCTGATGCGCAGCCAGCGCGCGATCTGGTCGATCGATGCCCGCCGGCCGTAGCGAAGCCAGAGAACCTCCTGCTGTTTTTCCGTCAGCATCAGCGAATTCACGGCGAATCTCCCAGCGAATCTTCCCGCATTGAAATCAGGCGACCACCTGGCCGAGCGATCGCGCCAGGAACACGCTGCCGTATCTGGGCCGGTCGTTTCGCAGGCGGCGGAAGTCGTCGGCGAATTCAGGGTCCTCGGTGGCTTCAACCTGGCAATCGAGGGAATACCGCGATTGCCGGATCGGCCGCGGATGCAGTCGATGGGGAAACAGCTCGCGGCACACGGGGCAATTGCATTTGAAATCCGGCGAATAATCCGCGCCCCGGTAAAGACAGTCTTCCGCCCACGTGGCCGAGCAGGCCAATGCATCGATCTCGCGGCGAAGCTGCCGGACCTGCCGGAGCGTCTCGGTTTCCCGCTCCGTTTCCATTCTCGCGATCCGTCTTGGCCGCCGGGCTCCCGGGAGTTTCGGAGCATCGACCAGCATATTTGGATTATTTACAATCAAATCGGACATAACGCGTTTCCTCGGAAAAAGATCGTTCACACTTCCGGCAGTTCGCCGCTTTGAAGAATGTCGCGCAGCGCGCGGTCGCGAAAACGCAGCCACTCGGCCCAGATCAATTCACCGAGCAGCGATGAGCCCCGAGCGGCTAACTGGTGCGCGGCTGCGTGGCGCGCGGCAGACACCGGGATGCCATCCTCGGCATCAAGAATCGCGTCGCGGAAGAATTCGCGATTCGATTCGGTGAAGGCGCTGCAGAGCCGCTCCTGATATTGGGAGCCGCAGGTTTGCCAGAGATCCCGTTCCGTGAAAACCGGGGGCGATAACCTGGAACGAGGCTGACAATCCGCATCGCGCACCCCCGGCGGGAGCCGCGACCCAAATATTCCATGTGGCAATAATTTTGTGCGATCAAGCGGCATTCCAATTCCTTGCCCCTGACACTGTCATTGGGACTTGACTTTCATCCAATAATATTCCAAACTTTGGATAACGCAAGTGAAAAGTTAGGTAAATGTTTGGATATTTTCGCCTCGCGATTTATAAGGAGGAACTCATGGCTCGCGTTGCCCATATCTTCGGAAAGCGACTGGCCCAGCGGCGCGGAGAACTGGCGATGACGCAGCGGGAACTGGGCGAGGCGATCGGTGGTGTGTCGGACGAAACCATCAGCCGAATCGAACGGCAGGAGGTCGCCGGCCTGCTCGCCAAGCGCCTGCCGAAACTTGCCGATGTCCTGGGGCTGACGCTGGAAGATTTCAAGGCCCGCTTCTGCGTCGCTGAATCTCCATCGCTGAACTCGAATTGGGGCGCAGCGGTTTCGCTTCCGCCCGGTTTGGATCTGCGGCGACTGCGACCGGCGCGGATATTGCCTGATTATCGGATCGGCATCGCCGCCAGCCGGCGCGTTGAGAAGCTTTCAGAGTATCCCGAAGCCAATCGTGCGGTGGCCGTGTCCGATCGCCGCGCCTTCACCGCCCCTGTCGACGGGGACTGCCAGCATCCCAAGTGGAAGCACGGCGAGGTCGTCATTTTCAGCTTCGATGCCGCCGAGCGAGAAGGCATCCTGCCCGGCAGGTCGTATTACCTTGCGTTCACCGATGGAACCACGACGTTCAAGCGCGTCTTCACGGATGAATCCGACCCGGAGGTGTATATCCTTCGCTGCTGGAACCGGAAGAAATATCCCGCCGACCAGCGCATCCACCGCGACGAAATCGTCCGCATCGCCCGGGCGGTATCGAAGCAGGTTGTGGTGGAGGAAGATGAGGGGTGAGCCGCGAGAGAAAAACAGACTCGCGGAAAAAAAGTAAAGGCGGCGGAGCGAACCATGAGCGGGTGTGTGGAAGATTCCCGCTCATCGTTCGCCCGCCGCCGAAAATTCGCTTGCGGCTTTGCGGGCCTGACCTGCCGGCAACAGCTTTACGCCAGCCGTCGGTTCTTGGTCCAGCGTTTCAGGCCGAAGAGGCCCAGCATGCCGAGGCCGGCGAAGCTTTGCCAGATGGCCGCGGGCATGGGGACGGGGCTGCCGCCTCCGCCACCACCGCCTCCACCGGATTCAGAAAGCTCCTTCAGCGAGAAATCGGCGCCCGAAGGGGTGTCGATCAGGAGATTATCTCCGTCGGCCGCACTGCCCCAGTAGGACGTGCTGCCGCTCGACTGTTTCCCGGTGTAGGCCAGGATATCCTGCTTGGCGTTAAGGCTCACCGAGGTGTACTTATACCCGGTGCCAGCTGGCGGCGCGAACACGTTGGACACGCCGTCAAACGTCGCGTCAGTGGATCCGATGTTCATCAGGATGAATTCGAATCCGCTGAACGATGTACCGGTATTGTTCTGAATGGTTTCGTCGGTGAAGTCGACGGAAGTCGCCACCTTCGTTGCGTCGGCAACGGGTTGAAACGCCACCTGGAAACCCTCGTTGGGCTCCGTGAAATTGGCGGCCTTCTCGATGAAGATCTCGCTGCCTTTTGACGTCACCGTCAATGAGACGCCATCGGGCGCGGTGATGTTCCACCCATCAACCACGGCCGACTCGTCGTCTTCGATCAACTTCGCCGCGGAACTGATCCGCAGCGCACCCAGGCTTGCCAGTGTCGCGGCCAAGGCCACGCCGGCTTTTCTGCATCTACGTTCCATATGCTTACCTCCCTGGTAAAACAATTGGGCCACAAAAAATCTGCGGCCCAACCGATTCGATACCAAATCGTCCGGAGATCGGTCAAGCCACAAATTATCCCGTAACAGCCTATAACGAATATCCCGCAGACTTCAGATTCGCGTAAAGATTGCTCAGTGAAGCCTGAAGGTTCGTCACATCCGTGCGCAAATTATTCAGCATGTTCTGCTCGTTGAGCCCGTAGGTGGAATTGGCCGTTTGCGTTGTGGTAATGCTTTGAATGGAATGTGTTAGCGTGGCCGATTGAATTGGAAACCATGTATACACCTGAAACCACACATTGTTCGCATTGCTGTTTCCAGAAGTTACGGCGGAGTACTGCGGAAATCCCGCCGTCATTCCCCAGATATATTGGCCCGTGGATAACCCGTTGTGCGCTGCGGTGCCGTAGGTTTGTTCCCAGTTGTTGGTAATCCAGCAATTGTCGACGCTTGGGAGAAATGCGGGGTTGAGGCTGCTGAGTTGAAAGTTGTATCCGAAGTTGCTGCCGCTGGTGAACAGCCCCTCCACGATGCGGCCGTAATAAACACCGCCCAGCGATTCCTCATACGCGCCGGTGATCTTGGCGATTACCGGACACATCGGCCAATTCTGCGTGTAAACGATAGTGCGCGGCGTGCTTTCCGCCGTGTAGCCCATCACGCGCCCGATAACGTAAAACAGCTCGGCCGTGCTCGCATAAAGAACGTGCGATCCGTTGACGAAGGGCTCATTGATGTTGATCACCAGGGCGTTGTTGATCATCGCGCCGCTCGAGGCGGTGATCGGCTCGGGGCCGTCGGTGGCTGTCTGGTTCGGCTGGCTTTGCAGTTGAAAGTTGTTGGATGTGTTTCCGGTGCTGGTGCCGTAGAGGATCGATCCCTGGTATCGCCCCCCGCCCGTTTCGACGCCGATGATCGCCACGAGCACCAGCTCGCCCGGATTCCCCTGGTACCCGATGGTCATTCCGCTGGCGCCGCCGGTCATGTACAGGGGCGGCATCACGCTCAGGCGATCCAGGCGCTCAAGGTCCTCGACCATGCGATTGTACAAATCCGGCGAAAGGGTAACGGCATCGCCTTCGCTGATGTTGGCGCGCGGATAGGGTTTCAAGGAGTGCTCCTTAATCCAGCAGCGGGCTGAGATCCGCCGTCGTATACATCGTCTGTCCACCGCTGATGCGCGTGACCTGCTGAAAGGTGCCGACCGCGCTGGAACCGGACACCTTGGAACTGGGCTGCAGCAGGTTGTTCCAGCCGGTGGACAGATACAGGAATTTGTAGGTCATGTCCCAGTTTTCAGCGCCGAGCGTCGTGAGCCGACGATCGGCATGGGCACCGTCGAACAGCACCGTGCCCGCGCTTCCGCCCAGAAACGAAATTGAATTCACGCACCCCGCCAGGCTTTGCACGAGCGATGTCGGCAGCGCGGCGAGATTCTTTCGCGTCTGAACGATCGTCACGATCCCCACGCGAATTGATGGGCTGTCCTGCGGCGCCAGCGGGGTGCCATCAGGAAACTGATACGTCGGCACACTGCGCGGCAGGCCGATGGTCTGCGTCGCGAAATCCAGCGACATCGTTCCGTTGGTCACGCCATCAAAATAATCCAGGCTTTTGTAGGTAATGCGCAATCGCGCGTATTTGTATGCCACCAGTCCATTGGGACCGACCGAAAGCCCATTCTCGCCCGGCAGGCCCTCGACGTGAACCGAATCGAAGGGAAGAAACGTCGCATCGGGATAGACGACCGATGGCGTGTAGAAATAATATCCGCCGACTTCCTCGCCCCCGCCGCGGATCTGGTTGATGATCGTCACGCGGTCTTCCCACGCGCAGAGCATGGTGCGCACGGCGCTGCTGTTGCCGGTGCGGACGAAATTTTCCTCGGTGCCCTCATCCCACACCTGCACGCCGAGGAATGTGATCGCCGTGGTTGAATCGAGCGCCATGTTTCAATCCTTGAGCAGAATCAGCTTTTGTGAGCCGGCGATGGCCTTGTCGAGTTTCTCCGCCGCATCGTTCAGTTTCCGCGAAGCGTCCGCTAATTCGGTAACGAGAGCCGAGCGATCGTCGCTGCCGTGCTGCTCAATCGTGGTCAGCTCCGGCGCCTGGTCGTTGGTGCGCTGCAATTCCTGCCGCATATCCTCGCGTTCGATTTTTCCCGCATCAGCGGCAGCATCGACATGGTTCAGACGCGGTGATTCTTCGCTTTGCTCCTGCGATGCCGAAATGTCCTGGATCGGCTCAAGCGTTTCTAACGTGCCGTACTGCGCCGCATCAGCGTCAAATTCTGCTGGGGGTTTGCTCGCGATTGTTTCAAACTGCTGCAGCCGCTCCTGTTCGTTCGAATCAATCGCCAATACTTCGGAGTCAAGCTGATCGACCGGAGCGACATTGACAAAGGCTGGCGGTTGACTCGTCTCGACCGAATCGGGTGTGTGGACAGCGGCGTGCCGTTTGGTTTCGCTTAATTCGTCGACCCGCGACTCAGATGCGCTGCGAAAGGAGCCGACCAAATCTCGCAAACCTCTATGATCGGCATCAATGGTTTCGACCATAGACATGACCTAGTCCTCTTGTTCATTCACATATCGCCGCAAACTCGCCAGCAGCGGCGCAATCGCCGGTGATTTCCCATCGCCTTTGGCCAGCTCGATTAGATCCTTTGCCGGGATTTGCAGCAGGTCGATAGGCAGACAGCCGCGGAGGTCAACAATTTCATCGAAGATCGCGTCCTGTGCCCGCCTAAGCCGCTCGCCCAGATCGTCTTCGCGCCTCGTTGGATCAATCCCCAGCGCGTGCAGCAACTGCGGCCAGGTAAGTTCCGCGGCCTGCGGATAAGTTAATCCGATTCCCGCCGGCCCGCGGCCGGTGAGACGAGCGAAGACGCCGCGCCAGTCGATGGTCCCGCCGCCGGTATTTCCGCGGGAAGTTTTTCCGCCGGCGGCATGAATTTTTTTGCGGGCTTGTATCCCCACAGCGACCAGACCGCCCCCACCCTGGCGGCATACTCGCCCTCGCACAGAAGCTGCGATGCTTCGCTCAGCGTGATCTTCGGATGCCTGATCCGCAGCAGCAGCCACGTAAGAAACGGCGCTGCCGACATCGACAGCGCCCACTGATCGAACGCCGCCGAGCCGTAACTGAACGGATGCGCGCGAAGATTATCCACCGCCCGCTGATGCAGCGCATCGCGCACCTGCGCCGGCAGCGCCGCCGCAGACCGCGCGATGGATCGCAGATACTGCGCCGCCGCTTCTTCCTCCGCCTCGGCAAACTCGATCAGCCGCGGAACGGAAAGCGTGTGCCCGGGAAAAACCGATGAATCTCCAAGGCCGATGAGGGTTTTGAGTTCGCTCATGGATCTCCAACTCTACGACACCGGCGTGTAGCTGCCGTTCCCCTTGGCGCTAAATCGCGTGGTGATCTGCCCATCCACCTGCAATTTCTGCGGCGTGGAATCGACCACCAGCGAAGAGAACGTCCATGCCAGCCCGTCGAGCTGGCCGGCGGCGCTTTGGTGCAGGCAAAGTTTCACGTTCGTCAGCGTCGTGCCCGGCTGGATGGAATACGGCGTCTGAAAGGGATTGTTGCCGAAATCGAAATCGACATCGATCACGACACTGCAATCCTTGAACGTCGCTTCGCGGAGCACGTACCCGCCGCTCTTGCTGTTCTTGAATTCGACGAGCTGCGCCGTCGGCTGCACGGTCCAGCCGGTAACAGAAAGCTCATTGGTTCCCAGCGCCGCGGTGCCAAAAGATCCGGAATGAAAAACTGAAGCTGCCATGAATATACTCCCGAAATGAAATCTTCACCCATAACGCCCACGGCGCTGCCGTGGGGCATTTCGCATTCACGCCGATCGTCCCAACACCGTTATTTTTCCCGCAACATTCGTTCCCGACGCCACGGAAATCTGCAGAGTGTCGCTCGTGCCCGAAACGACCGCATATCCCGGATTGGGATTGACGATGCACACCACCCCACCGTTGGCCTGGGCCGTGCCCTGATCCGTTCCCAGCACCGGATGAGTGCCTCCGCCGACAGTGAAATCCTGCCCGGCGGTCGTGCTGTCATTTTCCACCAGCACCGAGGTCACATGCACCATGCCCAGCGCGTTGCCCATCGGATCGGCCGCTGTGACAACATTGATCGTCAGCGGCGTGCCGGCCGTCACGGTAAATGCCTCGCAAAAACACCGATCGACATTGCCCGCCGTATTGCCGGCGCCGAGCGAGAAATTCGGCTGATGATTGACCTGCGACATCACCACCGCCGGCGCCGCGCCCGCGGTGATCTGACATTTAAGCTGCACACTGGCGATGGGATTGGACAAAACGGTTGCCATTTCAATTTCTCCGTTAGCCCCGGCCTCCGGCCGGGTATTTACATCGACTGCAATTGCTCGCGCGTGATAAACATGCTTACGTGAACGGACAGGATGCTCACCCACCGCTGCGTGCCCCGCCGCCACTGTTTCTGGCCCAGGGCATCATCCTCGCCGGAGCTGATTTGCCACTGGCGCACCAGCCCGTCGAATCCCAGCGACGGTCCCGCTTTGGACAGCGCGATCAGCGTCTGGAATTTCAACCGATTCACCGGGCACACCTGCAGCGAATCGTGCGTCGCGATGAGCCCAAACGCCTGCTCCATCTCGGCGATGCGGCTGCTGGGGCCGAACGGCTTGAGCGCGAACGCCCCCTGCAGCAGGATCACTTCCGGCGTATCCGCCGATTGAAGCTGCGTCCGGAACCGCTCGAACGAGCTTGCCGTCATGTCGATAACATTCCCAGGCTTGACCATCCCCGCCCAGCCGGCATCCGCCTGCAAGGCAGCGAGAATCGCGCGAGAAACTTGTGTAAAGGGATCGATCATGTCTGGTTGAGTTGCGAGTTACGAGTTGCCGGTGAAACGCTCTAGAACTGCACAGTCGCCACAAAAATCGCGCTCGGCACTTTCAGCACCGGGAGGAAGGTATCGCCGTACACGATTTTCGCCGTGGGCGGGTCAGCGCTGGACATGCCATAGGCGAACATACCAGCTCGCGTTTCCATGCTGGACGCCACGGCCGGCTCCGCGGGGGTGATGATTCCCGCTTTCGTCGGCACCGGATACGTTCCTTCCAGGAATCCGATCCAAGCGGTGCTGGGCTCGGGTGTGAAGACGATCTGATTGTCGCCCACGAGCGATTGGCGATTGCCGTTCTGGTCGTAGAAAAAGCTCTGGTACGCCTTATGCCAGGTCAATCCCAGCAGCGGATTAGGAATATCCGCCGTCGCGATAAACTGCGGTCCAAACGCATCCGCGTTGTAGCTGTCGCGGAAGAAATAATTTCCCAGGTTGGTGTTGCTTGTGAGATACGTGGGAATGTTCTTGCCGTAAAAAGCGTGCTTCAGTTCATATCCGGTGAGCTGCACGGCCGCCTGGTGCAGTGCCCGAATCTGCGTGTCGATCGTCGTCGTCGCAGTCGACCAGGTTGAGCTGATGATCGGACTTCCCGTGCCGAAAACGTCGAGCTGATTCTGATTTCCCGCCGGCACCGCGTAATCCACGGTGGTCTGTGCGCCGGTGGAACTCGGCAGCAGATTTCCCAGCCCGTCGTAATAAATCTGCGTCTTGAACAGCATCGAAGTCAGAGCGCTGATGCGCAGGTTGTCCTGCGTCCAGCGCGCCTCGCGAATTTGCCGGCTCACTTCGTCGATGCCCAGCTTCTGCTTGGACAGCTCGTTGTAGTTCAGCAGGTTGATGTAGTCCTTCACCGGCAGGACGATGTTTTCAATGCTGTGCAGCAGCTTGACCGCCTTGACGGCGATCTCGCGGAGTTGGCGATTTTTGGACGGCGCCCCGTACGGAGAGATGGTTGCATTGGTGCGCGAGCCGCTGAAAACCTTGTATTCGCCGGTGTCGCCGTCGACGGTCTGATCGACCTGAAAAAAGGCGGGTGGAAACGGATTCGGAATCCCGCTAATGGTGCTCTGGATGATCCCGCAAAGATTGGGCGCGCCCAGAATGTCGTTGATCGAAACGTATGCCATGATAAATGTCCTTCAATTTTGAATTTCGGAAAATAGGAAATGGGAAAAAGACCCCCGCGGCCTGCCGACTTTAGTCGGCAGGTAACCGTCTACCCCGTGATGTCATCCAGGAACGTCACCCCCGGGCACATCGCCCTCAGCGCAGACTTCACGTAGGCCTTGAGGCTCGAATCGCTCGGGTAATTCACGATCATTCCGGTGTTGATCGTTCCCCCGCCGGCCAGCAGAGTGCCGCAGAAGACATCCACGCGATTGGTGTGGGTCTGATCGACGATCTGAAGGCCATCCGTTTCGCAGAGCAGGGTCAGGATCGTTTCGCTCCCATCCGTGGGCTGAATGAGCGAAGCCGTGACCGCCGCCGCGGAAAGCGCCGTGCACGTGATGACGCCGGTGGTGGTGTTCACCGCGGAATAGGTGACGACCTGCACCGCCACCGTGCCCCCGGCGGTCGGCGGGCCCGTGAGCTTGAACGTGCCGCTGGCGCCGATGCGGCGAACGATCTCCGCGGCCGTGTTCACATCGGTGGTAATCGACGTCGCCCCGCTCGCCGCTGCCGCGGACGAGAGACCCAGGATGCTGTTGGCGTATTTCGCCGTGGCGGTGACGCGCCCCATAGGCGTTCCCGCCCACAAGAGCCACGTGTAAGGCGAATTCAGTGGATTGCTGGAATTGGTCCCGTCAATCGTCACCGGCGGCGCCCAGAACTGCGCGAACTCGCGCCCCGAATAAAACACCTCGCGCGGCTGCGAGTCGTAATAACCAACAACGCCGGGTTTGCCCTGTGGATTCGAAAACATTTTTGTTCCTTTCTAAAAATCTGTATTTGTTCGAAATGAATGTGCAGTCGCATGGGCATCTTGCCCATGTCTGGCTTCTTTCTTTTCCTCCGCGATCTCTGCGTCTCTGCGTTAAATCTGTCTGAGGAATTCATCCCGAAACGCTCGCGATCTTCGTCATATAACTGCGAAGCTGGTCGATCGGCGATGATTCGTCCCCGGGAATCTGCCGCGGCATCGCCTGCAATCCCGTGCGCTCGCCGAGTGACACCGGCTCGTTGTCCAGCAGCGCATCGGCAACCGCCATCGCCAGACAGCGATCGCCGCCTGATGTGGACACGCGCGACAGCGCAATCAAATTCGGCTTTGCATCGGTCCCCTGCACGAGCAGCGCAACCAGTTGATCCCTCACCCCGGGCGAAACAAACCCACGCTCCACCGCCAGATCGAATTTCGCGGCCGCCGATTGGGCAATCGCCGCCTGCACGTCCGGCGGTAAACTCGGCGGCACCCGCGTAGAAAGCTGGAAAATCTCCTCCCGCGCTGCCGCAAGCTCCGCCTGCAAATCCGCTGGATTTGACGTGTCGGATCGCTCGCCCGTTTGCAGCGCCGTAATGATTCTCGGCAGGCAATCCTCAGCGGTCACATCATCGCCCATGAGCGATCGAAGTGTCTGCAACTGCTCGGCCGTACACGAAATCGCGATCGGCGCTTCAACATCCGTGGCCGTATCATCCGCAGGGACAAACTGATCCTGATCCGGCACCACCGGCACTGGCGTCAGCGCCAAATGCACAATCGCCTCGCCCCACTGCCGGCCCTGGCCATCGGTGAAATCCGGGTCGATGCCGACCGACACCAGATTGCGCGCCGCCATAAGCGCCGCATCGTCGCCGATAAATTGGCACAGCCCCAGCAGCCGATCGCCGTCGAGCTTGAATTGCTTGACGTATCCGACCACATCGCGGGCCGCATCGGAATGATCGCAATTGATCGGCACCGCCACGCCCGCGGCAAGCAATTGCCCGCCAGTCTCAGCCCATCGCCCAAGTCGATCCTGATCAACCGCCAGCGAAAAGTTCTTCGCAGGATGAACATAATTTCCGGTGTGGATCATGTCCTTCCAGAAATAACTCACCGGCGATCCCGCGACTTCAGCCGGTAAATCATCCGACGGCGTTACCGCCGCATCGGCGGACAAATCGGGCGAGCGCAGTTTGAATGGTGTGTTTGGCTGAGTCATATCGTGATTGTTGTTGAGGTACACTTTCAGTTCGTACGACGCGGGATCGAGAGTTGGTCGAGCAAAGCGTTCAAATCGATTGCCAATGCAGCGCTGGTATCGCCCTTGGCGAGCAGTGTCGTCAAGACGCCTCGCAACACCCCCAGCCCATCCGCCTCAATCGGCGCCGGCTCAATCGCCACCGCCCCGCTCGCCTTCCGCCCAAAATTCAGCACCAGTAGCTCGTCCACCACATCGCGCGTCACCGCATCGGCGATGTCGCGGTCGATCATTTCGCAGTCCAGCGTTGCCGTATCCGTGTGGGTCTCGGCATCCGCCCTGCTTCCGTGTCGCGCTTCCAGCCCCGAGCGTTCCGGGCGCAACCAGCCGCGGAAAATCAAGGCGTCGTAATATTCCAGCACCAGTTTCATCCCCGGCGCGTGATCGGCTCCGTTGGCTTCCAGCGTCGAAAGCTGCCAGGGGCTTTTGCCCGCCAATTCGAACGCCATCCGCAAATCACTGGTGGACGCGAAACCATTCGGAAACATCACGCTTCGCCCCGCCGACACCGCGTCCAGCACCTGCTGGCCGAGCCACTGGTTGGGCCGCTCGGCACCCGACGAATCGCGGCTCGTCCCCTCGGGATAGTGCAACTGCACGATGATCCCCGAAATCTTTTTCATGTACTGCGCCAGCCGCAGGCGAATCTGCTCGCTTTCCGACCAGGCCTGGCGAATATTCTCATGGCGCGATCGCCCATACGGGTTGGCCGCCTCGCCGTCGTAGGAATACAGAAAATATTTCCCCTCGCCGAGAATCACCGGCTGCATTCCCGGCGGACGATTGAGCAATCCGCCCGGGTTCCCATGCTCATCGACGAGAATTTTCGTGCAATCCCACAGCAGCGGCTTAAGCCGGGTAAGAACCCGCCTGCCGTTTTTCACCTGCCAGATTTTTTCGAATCCCGCCCATCCAAATTCCAGCGCCCGCAGCACATCGCGCACCAGCGATTGCCGCAACGGCCCCAACACCTGCTGCGCGAAATTCACCCATTCATCGGGCACATCCTGCCGGCACTTCTTCCATCGCCAGGTATTCCCGACGATCGGCGCCGCGACGATCCCCCGCACCAGCGCGCTGGTGGGATGCGCCGATATCTGCCGGTACGTCTGATACGTTCCCGCCGCCGCGGCGAAAAATCCCGCTAACCCGCCCATGCTCGAGCCGGGAAGCCCCCCAGTTGTCTGCGCCAGCGTCGTCTCGCCGGCCTGGGCCGAATTGGAACTCAATTCCTGCGATACATTCGCCAGCGGCGTGATGTTCGTAATATTTTGCGTCATGTTGAAAACCTGATTTCACCGCTGGACAAAACCCTCGGCGGTTCGACGGGATATTCCCACCACATGAAATACCGTAACCACGACAGCGCATGGAACGCCTCCTGCGCATTTCCATGATTCGAAGCCGGAGATTGACGCAAATCACGGATCAGCCTCTGACATTTCGGATCGATCACCAGTCGAGCCCCGCCATCCGCCGGCCGAATCGCCGCCCGAACCGCGTTCATCGTATCCTTCACCCTCGGATTGCTACGCGGCACATTCACATGCGGCGAAAGATGCCACAGCCGCCGCTTCACGATCTCCCAGTCCGAATCACTCGAATTGCTATGCCGATTCGATCCGCTGGCATCCCCATAAATCGCCAGCTCGCGCAAGTTCCACCCGCGCTCCCTCGCCCTTTCCAGAAAATGATCGCACGCCGAATCCGTATCCGAGTTGGCCAGCGTAAACTCGTCGATCACCCGCACGATTCTCTTATTGTGCTGCAAAACCCCGCTGCACATCGGATTCACGTTGAAGTCCAGAGACCAGCAAATGTGCAGCGATCCATCGTAAGCGACTGGCCGCACATGGACCGAAGGATCAAAATGCGTGAAAGCGCTCCAGCGCGCTCCCACGAATTTCCCCAAAAATTCCTGTTCGAATGTGGTCTCGTCCAGCCGCCGCCGCGCCGACTCAATCTCCTCCCGCCCCACAATGTCAACCGATGGCCAGTTGAAACACTTCCATTCTCCCGCCTCGTCGCTGCGCGCGGCCACAACCTGCCCCTCATAATCCTCTTGCCCCGCCGCGTCCAAATCGGGCACGCCGATGAGCCACGCCCACCCGCGTCGATCGGTCAGCGCGGGCCGAATGTGCGCATCCCACACCTTCGGACGGCAGTTCGCGATCTCATCGATCACGCAGCCATCCCACGGGCTTCCCTCTATCCGCTCGGGCTTCTCCAGGCCAACCACCCAGAGCTGTGCGCCCTTGGTGGTTTCAATTCGCAAATGTTTTTCGCTGACCGTGCCAATCCAATCCGGATCGATCAAAAGCTTCAAATCATTCCAGAAAATCCGCTTGGCTTGCTCCAATGTGGGCGCCGCCGCGAAGTAGTGCCCCGGTGAACCATGCCGGGTCTTCCGAAACAAATGCTCCACCAGCCGTCGCTTCGCCAGCTCCGTCTTACCACTTCGGCGTCCCGCCGGAACCAGCTTGAAACGAGTCTGATCATGCCAAAGCCGAAGCTGCTCGACGTGCGGACGAAGCTCAACCCACCTTCGGCTCCAGTTCCGGTTCGGGCCGCAAAGCTTTGCCGGCGGCAGAAGTTCCCCCCGAAGTTCTTCCTTGTCCAAGCTCATTCTTCCCCAACAGCGCGAGCATGCTCGCGTTCCCCTTCGTCGCAGCCTTCGTCTGCTCCATCCGCAGCGAAATCTTCCGCCGCGCCCGCGCCTTGATTAGCCCCTTCGCGTACCTCTCCAGTTCTGCCCGATCAATTTCCAGATAATCGCAAATCTCACTATTCGTCGATCCCCCAAGCGCCAGATCAAAGATCTGCTTCTCGAGTGATTCATCCATTTCCCGCATACCCAACTCCCAAGCGGCGCGGCGGCTTCAGCCGCCGTGTCCCATCTAATCAACACGCCCCAATCCCAAATCGCCGCGCCAACTCCGCGCAAGCCTCACCAGCATAAGCAAAGCTGGCGGTCAGGCGTTTACAGCTCAGCGTTTTGTCCCACGCGGACATCACTCGATTTCTGCGAATTCCCCGGCGGATTCTCGAAGGCTCGCGGATCATCCGCCAGTTTCTTGAGCGCGCCCGGTGATGGATCATCGCCGGGTGGCTCGTCACGCTCCAGTACGGTTTCCCCGTTGCCGCGTACAGCGATGCGACGAATTCGCTCATCGCGTGGCCAATCCCCACACCCTGGAAATCCGGCAGGCAAACGCAGCGATGCTCACGCCATCCGCTGCGCGCGGGATGCGGAAACGGCAAAACCGCCACAAACGCCGCCGGCTGATTCTCGATCAATCCCGCAAAGCACTGCGCCGATGGATGCAGCCTGCCGCTCAGATAGTGATGACGGCTGAACAATTTCCACGCCGCGGCACGGCAGCGCACGATTTCCATTTGGATGGCCGGCCGGCGAAAGACATCCGAGGATGCATTCTCCTCGCTCCTTTCCTGAAGCGATCCATCGGCCATGTCTAGAATCCAGTCCGGCTCCAGCCAGGGCAGAATATCGTAATGGCACGACACCGCGACGAGACGTTGCCCCGAGCGTCTCACGGCACGGCTGATGGCGCACGAGCCGATCCTGGCAACCGTGCGGTCGACCACGCTGGTGAACTCATCCACCACCGCCAACTTGTGAGCCGGATTCTGCGAATCCGGCCTTCCCGCCTCTGCCAGCGTACGTGCCAAATTCGCGCGAAACTGCTCGCCGTTGCTGAGCAGATGGAATGGCCGCATCCAAGCCGGCGGCGAACTGAAACCCACGCTGCCGAGCAACTGCGTGATCTGCCGAATCCCCATCTCCGCTGGAAAGCCGTCGAGAATGCTGCGATCGGCCGGCCAATCCCAGCGGTCAACGATCCGATCGCCGAATACCTTGCGCGCAATGGTCGTTTTCCCCGACCCGCTGGGCCCGACGATGACGCCGATGTTCCACGGACTTTCCAGCGTCGGAATCTTCACCGAAAATTCCGATCGCAATCCAGCGCCGATCGGAAGATCGAACATCCCCGCCACCTGTCGGGCGCGAAAGCTCTCCTGGACCGGACATTCAACTAAAGCGTGAACAATCTGCATGAATATCCCTCGGAGATCAGGCGTTCGTACAGTTCCTTCTGTGCCTGTTCATCGCGGCACTCGGCCACAACCTCGAACGTTTCGTGTACCTCGCCCCCCGTGCCCTGGGCTTCGGTCGTGATGCGATCGGACAATTTCCGAATCTCCTCATCGGAGAATCCCAGATCGCCCATCTCCGGATCGGCCAGCAGCCGTCCCAGGACATCGGCATCCCATTCAGCCAGTTCCGCGGTGCGGTTGTCGGCGATGCCGAAAGCCGTTAATTCCGCCGGCGGCAATTCGGAGCGAACGATTTTGATCTCCGTCCAGCCCAACGCTTTGGCCGCCGCAAGCTGACCATTACCCGCGCGAACGATGCCGCGCGAATCGACCACGATCGGTTTCTGCTGCCCAAATCGCCGCAGGCTCGCCGCGATGACGTCCAGATTCCGCTGTCCATGCTTGCGCGCATTGGCCGGATCGGGACTGAGGCTGTCGATGGCGACGGTTTCGACGGTCATTGATTCAATATCCCGTTGGCGCCGTCGCGACCGGCCAGCGCCGGGCGGCGTTTAGCTTCTCGTTTCCTCGATATCGCCGCATGTCCGCTTCCACGTCGCGCTGCAAGTTGGCAATGTGATCGCCCTGGGCATCGTCATCGCGAATGCCGCGCGATTGATAAAGCCACGCGCCGGCGATCACCGCGGCCCAGCGGGTAACCAGCGCGATATCCGTTCCCATCGGCGACAGCGGCGTCACGTAATTTCCGAAATTAGCGAACGTGCTGATGATCTTCCCATCCGCGTAGTTCAGCGCTTGCTGAATCCGCGAAATGTCAGCACTGGTCTGGGTGTTATCCAGTTGCGACCAGACCTGGACGTTGTCGACGCCAAACTGCGATTCGACGTCGCTCTGGGCGGCGTAAATTCCGGCAGCCGATCCGGCAGTGATGGGTGTTGCGGTGACTGGCATGGCAATTCCTTTTGAAGATCAAACCGAAAACGGCGCGGAAACGTCGGGCCCATCGGCGCCCACCTTGGTGAAGACCGCGACGTAGGCGCCGCTGCTCACAAATGCCGGGGAAAGCCATCGACCGTCACTGCCGGTCACGGCGGTTGCCTGCACACGATTTGGATTCGCCGGCCAATCGGTCGCGAGATAAATCAGAATATTCGCTCCTTCGACCCCGTCGCCGCTGCTGTCGACATAGCGGAGATTGTCCGTTCCGCCTGTGTTCTGGTTGATGGCGATGGGACCGCCGCCGCTCAGATTCGCGGCTTGAACGCTCGGCAAACCATCGCTAAGCGATACCGCCGTGCCGTTCCAGGTGGTCACGTTGACATTCATCCCGCTGGTTGCGGAAGTCAGCGGAAACGCCTCGGCCGATCCCGTCCAGAAGAATTGGCCGCCGAGCATTCCATTGGTTGGATCGCTCACCGCCGGCGACCCTGCGGATTGCTGGCGGAACAGAATGCTGTAGACACCGGCCGCGGAAACTGCGACCGGAAAAGTGCCTTCGTAGATTCCCGTCAGGTTTCCCGCCGTTTGCTCGGTCATGGCGATTGCATATTTCGTCCAATTCGCGGCGGTGGGCGTTTCAAACGCGGCGCTGACATTGTTCCACGCCTGACCCGACGAGTTTATCGCGATCGCATAGATCGTCTGGCCGGAAATGAATTGTGTGAACAGATTGGCCATGGTTTTCCAATTCGAGCCAGCGTGTCGTTTGTCACTAAATCCCGGTCACATACCCCGTTAAGTCCCACTTCGAGTTGTCCGCGTCGTAGATATAGTCCAGATACGCCCGCTTGCCCGCGGCGATCGTCGAAATCGAAATTGTCCCACTGTTGTAAGTGCTGCCGAACGCCAGCGTCATCTGCGTGCTGCTGCTGTTTGTGTTCTTGATCCGCAGCCGCATCTTCTGCCCATCGGCCACGGGCACCGTCGATGTGGTGATGTTGGCGATGGTCAGTGTATTGGCGGTAAGCGTGGCCGCAGGGTCCACCGCGATCTCGAACAGCGCATTGCTCGATTCGCCCCACGGCGTGGCCGTGCTGCTGGAAACCGGAACGCTCAGCGGGTACGAGTGCGGGGCCAGCGACGGCAATGTCTGATAGAGGCTCTGCCCGATGTCGCTGTTTTGCGGGCTGATCGTGCAACCGCCGCCGATCTTGGTCACCACGGTGTTTGACAATGCGAAATATCCCGGATTGGTCCCCGGCGTCGTTGTGAGCGGCGCTGCCGGCAGGTTGGGAAAGTTCGTGATGATGTGCGTCCCATACAGCTCAAGCGGATTATCGCAATCGATACATTGGTAATTACAGCCGCTCCACGAAGTGTTAACCGTGTCCGTCATCGACAGCACACAGTTGAACAGCCGCGCAGGCTTCCCTTGGATGAACATACATTCGCCGATTGATGAATCAGCAACGCTGGCGCTGTATGTGAAGATAAACTGGCAGCGGTGGAAATCAGCGGTCAATGTACCGGGCGACATGGTGACGACTGCGGTGCGGAAACTAGCCGTAAAGATGCAGTCTTCGCAATAAAGGTAACTGGTGCCGCTCGTCGCGGAGGCCTGGTAGTCAAGCGCCTTGCTCGGTCCGATCGCCTTCACTCGATAGAGCGATGGATTGAGGCCAAAGTTTCCATCGAGCCCGCCGATGCAGGAGGGCAACGCCGTTCCGCCCGTCGTGTTGATGGTCAGGTCGGACACCACCGATCCGTTGCCCAGCACGATGAACGGCGAGACGGCCGATGTGTTGCTCGGCGCGATGATCGAGACATCGATCCCCGCGCCTTTGAGGTGAACCCCCGCGGGCAAGACGATCTGCGTGCTATCGACTTCGGCATACGTTCCGGGGAGAACGAAAACCAGGTCGCCGCTGGAAGCGCTGGCGACCGCGGTGCCGATGGTCTGGAACGGATTAAGCGCCTCACCCGTGTTTCCGTCATTCCCATTTTGCCCATCGACGTAGAGGATCGTCGGCGTGAAGCCTGAGATCACCACGCCGGTGGTGTTGACTGCATTCCCGCCTGAGCCCCGCAGCAGATTCGAAACGGTGACCGTGCTTGAAAACGCCGCCGCGCCGCTGACCGCCATTGAATTGTTGACGGTTACAAGCCCGGCGCTGACATCGATCTGCGTGGTTCCGTTCTTGTCATTGATGAGCGTGTCGGCACTGCCCGAGCAACTGAGCCTGATCTTTGTCGGCGACTGATTGTCCCTGATGACGGGGAGGTTCGTGATCGAATTGCCCCCCATCGAAATCTGCCCGGACATCGTCCCGCCGGCAAGGGCCAGAGCGCCGAGATTGGTCAGCGCCGCCGCGCCAGTCGTTGCACCCGTCCCGCCGTTTGCAATGGCAACGGTGCCTGTGACATTCGCGGCAGTCAGAGATTGTCCGATGTAGCCACCAAGCATAATTGAGGGTGGGCTTGTCGCCCGCGTCTGAGATCTATCGAAAAACAATTGCCGGCGAAGCCTCGGATTCAGTTCCCCGCCATCGGCAGAGGACTCCCCGCACCGCCCGCCTGCCACGTCGATCCAAAGCTGACGGCCTGGATGCTATTGGTCCCCAATCCGTATTTGGAATCAAAGGCCGGCTGCCCCATCCACGCCCCGTCGATGCAATCCGCCGAAGACGAGACGCCGGACCCGTTGTAAAGCACGTTCCCGCTGACCGCGGCAAAAGCCCTCACGCTCACCGAGCCGGTGTAGATAAACGCATTGTCATATTCGCCATAACCCACGTTCGGAGCGTCGTACACGCAGTTCACCACAGAGACGCCGGTCACGCTTCCGCCACCCGCGAAAACGATGAAGCCGCACCCATCGCCATCCGTGCTTTGAACGGTGTCATTGCCAAAGTAGAGATTTGACGAAACCCAGGTGACATCCGAATAGTCGCCCGACCCGTCAATCCAGATCGCATTGGTGTCAGGCGGATGAATGACGTTGTTCGTGAACGCAGCGTCAATCGTATTGGGCGACACGATGATCTTCGCATTCTTGAAAACGTTGGAATCAACCATCACGTTCGAGCAGGTCGCGGTCTTTGGCGTCTGGCCATCCACGCCCGGATCAAGCGGCCCCGTCTGCATCGCGCCATTTGTGAATGTGTTGGCGTATGTGCTGGAGTAATCCACCCACATGCACGTCCAGCAGTTTTTATAAGTCTGACCAGCCGGAGACGTTTTGGTCAGGCTGTTGAAGCTGACATTGACATCCTGCGTCCCCGTCGCGTCCGCGCGAATTTCCGCCTGGCTGATCGAGTTGGCCATTGCATTGCCGATAATGTTGATCTCCTGTCCCTGCACCCAGGCGAAATAGCCGTCCATCGTGGTTTTCGTGGCGGTGGGCGATCCATCCGGCACCGTCCACCCCTGGATCAGCACGTTGCTCGGATTCTGGTTGAGGTTGAACCCGTTCTCGCAGGCGGTGATTATTCCGCCCGATGAGTTCAGCGATCCCAAATAAGTCAGCCCATTTCCCACCGGATCGCTGAAATCCGCCGCGCCGTTCGATCCCACCGTGCCGTTGACACCGGCAACCGTGCAGGCTGACGTGCCGCCGTTGGCGGTGACGCAGTTCTGGCTACCGCCGTTAATCGTCGCGCCGTTGCCCCGAATCAGCACGTGCGTCAGGCCGGAAAGATTCGCCGGCCCATAGGTTGTGCCCGGCGTCAGTGAGTAGACCGTGCCGGATGAAAGATTTTGCAGGCTTCCGCCGCTCTTGACCGCGACGACCGGCCGCGTGTCCTGTGCAACGGTCAAGGATTGTGTTGCCGTGCTGACCGATCCACTGGCGAGCGATATGGTGAGCGTAACGGTGTAAGTCCCCGGCGATACATAAGAATGCGCCGCGCTGAATCCCTTCATCGTGTTCAGGGCACTGCCGGCATCCCCGAAATTCCATAGGATATTTGACGTCAAAAGCTGGGCATCGGAAAAGCTGCTGCCGTGGCAGTTCACGAATACGCCGTCGAGCGGATAAATCGGCCCCGCGGGATTGGTAATCGAAATCGCCGCCCCATTAATTCCCGTTACCGGCGGCGAAGGCTGCGTCACCGGAACAATCGGCAGCGGCGCCACCGGCGACGCGGGCGCGGTCACCAGCGCCGGCGTGATCGCCAGCGTTCCCGATGAAGTCTTTTTTCCCGTATTTCTCAGGCCGATCGTCGTCTGCGTCGTCGGCGCATTGGGCAGCGTGTAAACCACCACCCCGCTGCTGCCATCAGAGCCGGCAATCGTGCCCTGATATGTCACCTGCGAAACAGATTGAACCGCCAGGGCCGCCAGGATCGCAAATGTGAATGCAAACACTGCGCGCTGCGGCATTTTGCAGGCAATCTTAACGCTCAAACTTCTTATTGCGTTTAATTTCATAAACTCATCCACCCGGGACTATTTCGAAACAATCTCAATCCATCGCAGGATCGCATCCACGATAATCGGAACCGACGCACCGGCGAAGCCAAAACCTGCGCTCCAGATCGCAACCTTGATTTTCAGCCAGGTCACATCTCTTTTCACATCCGACAGAGATTTATCCAGCTTTTCCAGGGTGTCATCAATGCGCTCCAGGCTTTGCGTCACATGGATACGATATTCATTCCATGAGCCGACGGACGAATCAAAGGCATTTTCCCTGCGATGGCTGGGCGACATAAACGCACCCGCGGCAAAACGGAACCGGCCCGCGACTTTATTTCAATACCACCGAGGCGTCAGCCGGCGCCGATGCAAGCGTCTGTGATGCCGCCTGCAAGCCGGTGTTGACGGCGCTGACCACCTGCTGTGCGCTGTTTTTGGAAATGGTGCTGTGGGCGACAATCCCGGCGATCACGCTGATGGCCCCGAGCACGCCGGCAAGGATCTGTCCCCATGGCGCCGGCGCCGCGGCCGCCACCGTTGCCGCGACCGCTCCCGTGACCGCACTGGTCTGCGCCAGCGCCTGCGTGGTGGGATTTCCCGCCGCCTGCATCGATGCGCAGGCCGACGACATCGCCATCACCGCCAATGCCAGGGCCAGACACGAAGCACCAATGATTCTCATTTTCATATTGACTCCCGTCGGATTGTTGTTGGAAATAAGGCGGCGGAGCTGGTGCGGTAAGGAGGCGGCCCGCACCCGAAATTCCCCGCCGCCATGCGAGGCGACGCGGCTCACCATCGCCGCGACGATGCCGTACATGCTGTGGCTCTATAATTAGGTCCAGGAGGTGAAAGAATTGGACGTGTTTTCCAAAAATCCGCCGATTTTTCCCAAAAAATTTTTCGGGCCGTGGATGTTCGACGGGCTCGACCGCGTCCGAAGCTATCGGACGGACCGGCGGCCGTCATTGAAATGATCGGTCGGCATTACCAGACTTTCCCCGCACGGGGCCGTCACGACTTGCCCATTTACTCACGCCAATTGGAAATTGAAAAAATTGGTCCCCGGTGTGCGCGTTGACAGCCGCCCCAGACCGATCATAATCGGAAGTATCGCGACAAGACGCGACCCGGAGCGCAAGCGCCCGCAGAACCGATCGCCGAGGAGAGAAAGGCGGTTTTTTCGATGGCTGGTCCGCAGTTCATTACCCCCCGACCTGTGTCCCCGTCTCGTTCCCCCAAGAAATTTAAGCTGGCCGAGGCTAATCGATCATTGCCCCTCGTTCGCCGCATCGTCGGCGACATCGTCAAAACGCATAAGAGCGTTACCGCCCTGCAGGCGTCGCTGGAATCAGCCAAGCACAAAGACCAGCAGCCCATACAGGTTCAACTCGACCGGCAGGTTGAAAATCTCCAGGGTTATGTCGATGAGTTGCACGGCATCGGTTGCGACCTGAAAGATTATCAGATGGGTCTGGTCGATTTCGTCGGCCGCCATCGCGGGCATGATATCTGCCTCTGCTGGAAGCTCGGCGAGGAATCGATCGGCTATTGGCATGAAGTCCAGACGGGATTCGCCGGCCGACAACCCGTGTCGATCCTCGAAGAAGATTGATCGCTCAGATTTCCTTCACGTTCCGCGCCTATTCCCATACAGCATCACGTGCAATCTCGGGCAAAAGCGAAATCCATCGCGCTTGCAGATTTCACTGATCCATCCCGCGCGGGCATCAAGGGTCTGGCGATCGGTTCCTTCCGGCATCAGCAAAACATCACCCGGCGACCAGCCCCGGAGTTTCCCCAGCAAATCCCTGATCTCCCCGAGATCGTTTGGATCGGTCACGACAAACTTCAATTGAAAATCCGGCGAATCGTCAATGAACTGCTGAATGACTTGGGGATTCAATCGATGATCTTCGTGAGCCCGCGCAAAGCGTCCGCCGTCGCGTTTCGTCGGGATTGAATTCGACAGTTTGGGCGACAAGCTTGCAAGGTCCAGCTTCACCGGCTCAAAGAGCGTCGCGGCGGTCTCAATCGTGATGTGAAGATTGCGTAGGTTTAATTCCTCACACAACTCACGCAAATCCTTCATGATGAAGGGTTCACCCCCCGTGATCACCACATGCCGGGCGCCTGTTTCCACCACTTGCTCGACAATCCGCTGAATGCTTTGCTCGGTCCCCTCGGGGTTCCAACTGGCATAGGGCGTGTCGCACCAGACACACCGCAGATTGCACCCGCTCACGCGCACGAAAACCGATGGCACGCCCATCAATTTCCCCTCGCCCTGAATCGAATAGAAAATCTCGGCAATGCGCATTGCTCAAGCACTGTATATCAGTGCACCGCGCAGCGAAATTGTGAAATAAGTCACAATCTTCTGGACTTGCATCCTGCGATCCGCCCTTTTTTTAATCCAATCCGCTCGTGCCATTCGCTAAACTATCCTCCGCTGATCCTGAGTGTCTTGAAATCATCAGCACGATTTGCCCAATGTCGAACGTCCCCGTACAACCTCAGCCCGGTGGTTTCGAGCCCACGCAATGGACCCTCATCGCCGAGGCAAGCGATCCCGCACATCCCCTGCACAATGAAGCGCTCGCTGAGTTGCTCTGCACCTATCGCCCGGCGCTTTGTTCGCACCTGATTCGTCGCCGCCGGTTTGCGGCCGAGCAGGCCGACGACATCGTTCAGGAATTCATCGTCAGGAAAATCCTGCAATACAATCTGCCCGCGCGGGCCGACCGATCGCGGGGAAAATTTCGAACGCTGCTCCTCACCGCGCTGGACAATTTCGTCCGAACCCGCGCCGCCGCCGATGAGCCGTCCACTTCGCTGCCGGAAACTCACGATCCGGCCGATGGCTCGCTTGCGCCCGATGAGACGTTTGATATCCCCTGGGCGCGGCAGGTCCTGCACGAAGCAATCCGCCGCATGCGCCTGGAATGTCAGCACACCGGTCGCGCCGATATCTGGGATGTGTTTGAATGCCGCATCATCGCCCCCACCCTGTCGGGTGCCGAGCCGATTGATTACCAGACGCTGGTCGTCCGACACAAGCTCCAGTCGCCCATGCAGGCTTCCAATATCCTGATCACCGGCAAGAGAATTTTCGAGCGGACGCTTCGATCCGTGATCGCACAATATGCGGAAGAAGAAGACATCGAAACTGAAATCGTCGAGTTGCGTCAAATCCTGTCCCGAGCCGCCATGGAATAGTTGATTTCCCCTATGGAATCACGACACAAGACCGAGCACGATCTGACAAAAACTTCTCCCAGCCAGCTCGCGCTTTTGATGGGCCTGGATGAAACGCAGTCGCTCTGGTCGGAAAACGATCACGCCGCGATCATGCGCCACCTGCTGGATTCGCCGATTCCCCATCCTTTTCATTCGGCCCATGGTCAGACGTTCGGCCATCTGCTGCAATCCACTCATCCCGATGTCGAGCAGCTTCGTCAAGTGAAGGAATTCGCCAAATCGTGCCGCACCAATCCGCAGGGCGAGCTTCCGGACGAGGTGGCGACCACGCTCTATTACGCCGCCATCGCTGCAGCCCGGCTCAGCGGGCATCGCATCACACAGCTCACCCACGCCGAAGTGCATGAGGGAATTATCTGGGCTCTTTCGCACCCCTGGCTGCCCGAGATGCTTAAGCATCTTTTTCAAACCGCCATCGCCAAACTACCGCCCGGCTAATTCTTTTCGCGCTCTGCGATCACGCCCGGCCCAGTGGGGCAATGCGGCAGGATCGGACAGGTTTCGCACATCGGCCGCCGCGCCTGGCAGATCGCCCGCCCGTGATGAATGAGCAGATGCGACCACAGCGTCCACTCATCTTGGGGAATGATCTGCATTAGATCGGCCTCGATCTTCACAGGATCAGTGTTCCGCGTCAGACCCAGCCGCTGGCTGAGCCGCGCGACATGCGTATCCACCACGACGCCCACATTCTTGCCGAACGCATTGCCGAGCACGACGTTTGCCGTTTTCCTCCCGACACCCGCGAGCGAGGTTAATTCTTCCATCGTCTGCGGAACTTTTCCGCCGAATTCCTTCAGCAGCGACGACGCCATTGCCCGGAGACTTTTCGCCTTGCTGCGAAAAAAACCGGTGGATTGAATCTCCCGCTCCAGCACTCCTTCGGGCGCCTCCGCAAAATCCTCGGGTTTTTTGTATTTTTTGAACAGCGATTTGGTCACAAGATTCACCCGCGCGTCCGTACACTGCGCCGAGAGGATCGTCGCCACCAGCAATTGCAGCGGCGTGCGGTGATCGAGGCTGCATTGGGCGTCGGGATAAGTGGTCTTGAGAATCGGCAAAATCACCGAAACCCGTCGCCGCCTCTCCTCCACCGTTTTATTGGGGCGCTTGGCCATGAATGTGAATCAATCACCGGTGTGGAAACTGAACGTCGGGGGATGGATGTTTCCGCTGAATAAAATAATCCCCAGCAGCAGAAACACCTGGACCATCAGCAGCATCTCGCTGTCGCGCTGGAGGCGGTCCAACTGCTCGCTGACGGGATTGGCCTTGTCCGGATCGTCCGCGTTGTCGATGAACGTCTGGCGTGCCTTGATGATCCGCGGCCACAAAAACCACCCGTCGTAAATCACCACCCCCGTGGCCGCCAGGCCCAGCGCACAGCGAACAAACTCCGAGCTTTTCGTCCACGGATCGGCCAGGTCGATCAGAAACCACTGCGAGCCCATCATCACCAGGACAATCGCCGCGCAAATGATCTCAATCCGCGCCAGCGACGAAATCAGCTCACCGATGATCGACCCGGCCAAAAGCATCGAATGCTGACCCTCAAGATTCACGCTGAGCACCTGCGGCAGGATGGGGTTATTCTCGCGCACCGTACGATGGATTTTCTGCACGGCCAGCCCGATAAACATCGCTCCCCCAAACCAAACCGAAAGCGCCAGCCAGTACACCGTCTGCACGAACTGAAATAGCATGTCGAAAGACTAGAAGGATGCCGGGCAAAGTCAATTGCAGTTACCGCCTGGCGACATGACCATCTACCCAGCTCGTGCTGCCGTCACTCCACACCTCTTTTTTCCAGATCGCCGCCTCGGCCTTCACTCGGTCGATCAGAAATCGGCACGCCTCAAACGCCTCGGCACGGTGCGGCGTCGAAACGGATACCATGACAGACGGCCGCCCCACCTCCACGATCCCGATCCGATGAAGTAGCGAGAGCCGAAGGATCGGCCAGCGCATCCTCGCTTCGGCCGCGAGACGCTTCATCTGCTCCAATGCCATTTCCTGATATGCTTCGTAGTCCAGCGCCATGAGGTTTCGCCCCGCCGCATCGGTCTCCCCTCGCGTGATTCCCAGAAACACGGCCACCGCCCCACCGCCGCCGGAATCGATCAGACTGCCGATTTCCAGCGGAGTTGATCGCAGTGCAATCAGATCTTCATCTTTGTCAGCGCCCATCTGATCAGCCTCCGCTGACTGGCGGAATCAGCGCCAGTTCATCCCCATCGCGCAGCGGATCGCCGCCCCGCGCATACGAAAGATTCACCGCCGCCGCCGTGCGCCCCAGCAGGTCAGTCACTTTCGGGAAACGCTTGCCAATTTCCTCCATCGCGGCGGAAACGGTGGCGCCCTCGGCCAGCACCAGGTCTATTTCGGAAATGCCGCTGCGCTCCCGCAAAATCGCGAACATGCGCAGCTTGATGGTCATGTGAGCGATCAGAACTACCGGTCGAACTGCGCATCGAACGCGATGCTCGACGGCGCGAAATCGACTTTCCGCACGAATGCCGCCGCCTCGGTCGCGCCGTGCTCGCGGTCCATCCGGCTGTCTTCCCATTCCACGCTCAATGGGCCCCGATATCCCACGTCGTTCAACGCCACGATGATTTCCTCGAAGTTCACGTCCCCATGCCCGAGACTCCGGAAATCCCAGTATCTTCGCGGATCGGCAAACGTCGTATGCCCGCCAAACACACCGACCGTCCCATCCCCATGCCCCCACCACGCATCCTTCATGTGCACGTGATAAATCCGGCTCGCGAATGTCCGAATGAATTTCACGTAATCCACGCCCTGATATCCAAGATGTGATGGATCAAAATTGAATCCAAACCGCTTGTGGCCTTTGACCGCATCGACCGCCCGCTGGGCGCTGGCGGTGTCAAACGCGATCTCCGTCGGATGAACTTCCAGGGCGAAGTTCACATCCGCCTTGTCAAACGCATCGAGGATCGGCGTCCACCGTTTTGCAAAATCGTCAAAACCCTTCTGCCAGAATTTCTGATCCGTGGGTGGAAATGCGTAAATGCTGTGCCAGACGCTCGAGCCCGTGAAACCATTGACGACCGCGGGAAAGCCCGTCGGCTCGGGAGCGGCATCAATGAACTTTCGGCACGCCTTTGCCGTCTCGATCATTCGCTTCGCCGCACGCTTTCGCACGCCTTCGGGGTCGCCGTCTCCCCACACATCCGGCGGTAAAATGAGCTTATGCCGCTCATCGATCAGATCGCAAACCGCCTGCCCCACCAGATGCGAACTGATCGCAAACGCCTTCAGGCCGTGGCGCGAAAGAATCTCCCACCGGCTCTTGCAATAATTCTTGTCCGCCAGCGCCGCCTGCACGTCGAAATGATCCCCCCAGCAGGCCAATTCCAGCCCGTCATAGCCAAACCGTTTCGCCTTTTCGCAGATCTGCTCAAACTTCAGGTCGGCCCACTGGCCGGTGAACAAAGTGACGGAACGCGCCATGCTTGAATCTCCTTCGCGTGTGACGGCACGATGAGACTATGGTCATCGTCGAATGTCAATTATTCCCCTGCCAAGTCCTCTTTTTACCTGACCCCATTTGCATATGGGGCGATAATCTGCGCTAGAAGTTCACACGTATGCGCGAGTTTTTTGACGAATTCCCGCGCCGCCACATTTATCACCACACCGTCACGCCGACTTCCGTCTCGCCTGCCGCCTCGTGCCGATGTAACTTGTGACCGCTTTCATCAGCAGCCCGGAACGTGTTTCACCTTCGCTTGCCGCAAAACGATCAATGGATTCCAACACGCGCTCTGGCAACGTAATATTTACGCGCTTGGATCGTGTCCGCAGATTCGCCGGGTCAATTTCCACAACTGCCCAAATTCCACCGGTATAGTCGGTTTTTCTTCGGAGACGATCAATCGGCGTTGGATCGGGAATCGGCAGGCCTTCGTCAATGAGGCCTTCAATGTGCAGTTCAATTGCCTCCCGAGCCATTGCCAGAGTCTCATCCATCGTCGAGCCGGCCGAGAAACAACCAGGCAAGTCCGGCACGGTCACGCCATAGTCGCTTTTCTTGTCCTTGTGAATGACGATTGGATATCGCATCGTTATTTCCATTTCCATCCAGCTTGCCTGTATATGCTTCGCAACGTACCGACCGGAATGTCCTTCCTGGGATGTGGCGCCGTCACAAGACCGGGTCTTGCCGGATGCTTAAACTGATAATGGTCGCCCTTTGTCCGCACATGCAACCAACCTTCGGCCGTGAGACGCCGGACGATCTCACGGCTGCTTTCCATTGTGTGTATTATACACATCACGAGCCGCCGAGCAATGTCTAATGGTCATTGCCACGCGCGGCAACCATCCCTACTATTACCGAACATGACCCAAGCCGCTTCCTCCCTGATAATGCCCGATGCCCTCGGCCATTTTGGCCCGTACGGTGGTGTCTTCGTGCCCGAAACACTGATCGCCGCCCTGCAGCAGCTTCAGTCCGAATATTCTAAGGCAAAATCCGATCCCGAATTTCAGCGGCAATTCAATGATTATCTTTATAACTTCGTCGGCCGCCCCACGCGGCTTTATTTCGCGCGACGACTGACCGATCATTTCGGCGGCGCAAAAATTTATCTTAAGCGGGAAGACCTCAATCACACCGGGGCGCACAAGATCAACAACACCATCGGCCAGGCGCTGCTCACCCTGCGGATGGGAAAAAAACGCGTGATCGCCGAAACCGGCGCCGGCCAGCATGGCGTCGCTACCGCCACCGCGGCCGCGCTGTTTGGTCTGAAATGCGATGTATTCATGGGTTCGGAAGACATCCGCCGGCAGAGCCTCAACGTCTTTCGCATGCGCCTCATGGGGGCCCGCGTCATTGAAGTCACCAGCGGAAGCAAAACCCTCAAGGACGCCACCAATGAAGCTATGCGTGATTGGATGGGATCGGTCGATTCGACGCACTACATCATCGGCAGCGTCGTCGGACCGCATCCGTTTCCGATGATGGTGCGCGATTTTCAGTCCGTCATCGGCCGCGAGGCACGCGAGCAGTGTCTGCAAATCGAAAAACGTCTGCCTGATTACGTGGTGGCGTGCGTCGGCGGCGGCAGCAACGCGGCGGGAATCTTCGCGGCATTCGCGCCCGATCCATCCGTGAAACTCGTCGGCGTCGAAGCCGGCGGCCGCGGCACGGCGCTCGGCCAGCACGCCGCCGCTTTGTGCGCCGGAAAACCCGGGGTTCTGCACGGATCGCTCTCCTACGTCCTTCAGGATGATGACGGCCAGACCGCCGACGTTCACAGCGTTTCCGCCGGGCTCGATTATCCCGGCGTCGGACCGGAACACGCCTATTGGAAGGATTGCGGCCGCGTCCAGTATGTCAGCATCACCGATGCCCAGGCCCTGTCCGCTTTCGAGAAAGTCGCCCAGCTCGAAGGAATTCTCCCCGCTTTGGAATCCGCACACGCCTTCGCCCATCTCGAACAATTGGCCCCCAGTTTGCCCCAAGATAAAATTATCATCGTCAACCTGAGCGGCCGCGGCGACAAGGATTGCCAGGAAGTGGCGCGGTTAATTGGGAAATAAAATTATCGATTTAACAGCCGGCGAATGACCGTCCACCATGCCTGCGCCGCCGGAATCGAAAAGAAAGTCGCCCCCAGGATTGGACAGACGATCACCATCAAATCGCCATTGCGACGGCCGTCGAGGACGGCGGCGATCGCCTCGGCAATCAGAATGGTACATAGAATCGCCACCACCAGCGGTGGAAGCACCCGCGCTATTCGCGACCGCGAAGGAGGCGGCGCCAGACCGCCGTCGCCGTCCTCGATATTGTGGATCGCTTGATTCACACTGCTTGACGCTTATCATCGCCGGCTCGCACGCAAAAGCCAATGGCTAAATCTCATCGAACGATCGCGCAATCCTTCGCCGCCGGCCGCGGAATCGGGCTGATTCCCTTTCTCCCCGCCGGTTATCCGAATCTGGATGTCACGGCACAGACACTTCAGGCGGTCGATGCCGCCGGCGCCGCCGCGATTGAAATCGGCTTCCCGTTTTCCGACCCGATCGCCGATGGGCCGACGATTCAACAGTCCTTCACCGCCGCGCTGGCAAATAAGGTGAAAGTTTCGGACATCTTCGTGATGATCCGCCAAAGCGCGCCGCTGATTTCCGCGCCGCTGATTGGAATGCTCAGTTACAGCATCGTGTACCGGTATGGGACGGGCAACTTCTTTTCCGATGCCCGCTCGGCCGGATTGTCCGCGCTCATCATTCCCGATCTGCCACCGCCCGAAGCCAACCAGATTTGCCGGCAGATTCAGGAAACCGGACTGGACACAATTCTGCTGATCGCCCCCACGACGACGCCTGCTCGCCGCGCCGAGATCGCCGCGATGTGCTCGGGATTTGTTTACTACCTGTCGGTTTCCGGAATCACAGGTGAGCGCGACGCTCTGCCCGCTGATCTCGCCGGCAACGTCCGCCAGCTTCGCGGGCTGACCGATCGCCCCATCTGCGTCGGATTTGGAATCTCCAAGCCCAGCCACCTCGCCGCCTTGTCGGGCATCGCCGACGGCGCGATCGTCGGCAGCGCGATCGTCAAGCGCATGACCGACCTGGCTACCAGCCCCCCTGCCCAGATCGCCGCCGCCATCGGTGATTATTGCCGCAGCCTGATTTTGTAACCGCCTCAATTGTCTCATCCCCAAAGGTTTGCGATCACTAGCAAAAATGCTGCGGCATCCATTCCCGTTCATCGCGTTATATCCGCAGACAGGATGACCTATGACAACAACGGTTTCCGAGATGCCGAACGCCTTCGACCGGGTTACTGACGGCGCATTGGTTGATGAAGCGCTGGCCGGTAATAAATCGGCGTTTGATGAGCTGGTCAGGCGATATCAGCGCTGCGCCACCGCCGTGGCGTATCGGCTTCTCGGGAACCTTCAGGATGCACTCGAAATTGCCCAGGAAGCTTTTCTCAAAGCTTTCACCAATCTTTCCTCCCTGCACAGTGCCGATGCGTTCGGCGCGTGGCTCCTGCGGATCGTTTCCAATCTGTCGCTCAACTACCGGCGAATCCGCACTTCGCGCAGCGCGCTGCCGCTCGATGAAGTCGCCCAATCGGCTATTTCCCAGGATGTTCACCCCAGCCAAATCCTTCAAGGCGACGAGCTTGCCGCCTGTATTTACGAGGCACTGCATCAGCTTCCCGACCGGCAACGAACGGCAATTGTCTCTTTCGCGCTCGAGCAGCTTCCGCAGAAGGAAATCGCGCAATCGCTGGGCTGCAGCACCCAGGCGGTGAAATGGCACGTCTTCGACGCCCGCCGAAAACTGAAATCACTTCTGCGCGATTATCTTTGATTCAATGCGTCACCGCGCCGTAACAGGCCGGGCCGACGAGCCTTGCGTATTTCGCGAGTGCTCCGTGCGGATACTTGGGCTCCGGCTGCTTCCAATGGGCTTTTCGCTTGGCGAGTTCCTCTTCGCTCACCTCGATGTCGATGGTTCCCTTTTCCGCGTCGATGCTGATGATATCGCCATCTTTCACCAGCGCCAGCGGGCCGCCGACAAACGCTTCGGGACCGACATGGCCGACCATCAGGCCGCGCGTCGCTCCGCTGAATCGCCCATCGGTCATCAGGCAGACATCGTAACCCAGCCCCTGTCCGACGATCGCCGCCGTCACGCCGAGCATCTCGCGCATGCCCGGTCCGCCGCGCGGGCCTTCGTAGCGGATGATGACGCTGTCGCCTTTCTTGATCTGCTGCGCCTGCACGGCAGCCATGCACAGCTCTTCGCTGTCGAAGACGCGCGCCGGCCCGCGATGCTGCAGTTTTTTCACCCCCGCCGTTTTGATGACGCATCCTTCGGGCGACAGGTTTCCACGCAGAATGTGAAGGCCCCCGGTTTTCTCCAGCGCGCGTGAAACAGGAAGAATCACGTTCTGATCCGGCATTAGCGTGACATTGGCCAGATTTTCCTTCATCGTCCGGCCGGTGCAGGTGATGCAATCGCCGTGAATGAGTTTTTCATCCAGAAGAACTTTCAGAATCGCGGGAATGCCGCCGGCCTTGAACACGTCGAACGCGGTATACCTGCCGAACGGTTTCAGATCGGCGATGATCGGCGTTCGCCGGCTGATGTGGTCGATATCATCCAGCGTCAGCGTGATGCCGCATTCGTGAGCGATCGCCGGCAGATGCAAGGCGATGTTGGTCGATCCCCCCGTGGCGGCCGCGATGGTGACGGCGTTTTCGAACGCCTCGCGGGTCATGATGTCGCGGGCGCAGAGATTTTTTTCCAAAAGCCGCATCACCTGCTTGCCGGACTCGACGGCGAAGGCGTCGCGCTCGACTTCCACCGCCGGCGGCGAGCCGCTTCCCGGCAGCGCCATGCCCAGCGCCTCGGCAGCGCAGGCCATCGTGTTGGCAGTGAATTGCCCGCCGCAGCTTCCCGCCGAGGGGCAGGCGTTGCACTCGATTTCGTATAAATCGGCATCGCTCATTTTCCCGGCGGAATGGGCGCCGACGGCTTCATACACATCCTGGATGGTGATATCGCGACCCTTGAATTTGCCGGGGAGAATCGTGCCGCCGTAGAGGAAAATCGCCGGGATATTCATCCGCGCCATCGCCATGAGCATGCCGGGGAGGCTCTTGTCGCAACCCGCCAGTCCCACCAGAGCGTCGTAGCCGTGGGCATGAACCATCAGCTCGATCGAATCGGCGATCACTTCGCGAGACGCGAGTGATGCCTTCATTCCCTCGTGTCCCATGGCGATCCCATCGGACACAGCGATGGTCACGAATTCGCGCGGCGTGCCGCCCGCCGACTTCACGCCTTCCTTGGCCGCCTTTGCCTGACGATCCAGCGTAATGTTGCACGGCGTCGCTTCATTCCAGGTGCTGGCCACGCCGACCCACGGTCGATGAATGTCCTCATCGGTCAACCCCATCGCCTTGAAAAATGCCCGCTGCGGGGCGCGTTGATCTCCTTCGGTCACGATACTGCTGCGAGGCCGATTCATTGGGATTTACTCCGGTTGGTTTAAGGTAAGAACCTCCAAATAGGATACAACCGGGTCGGGGGTGATGCCACACACGGCGGCTGAAGCCTCCGTGCCGCTTCGGAGCCGCTTCAGCCCACTTTGGGCTCCAGGTCCGGCATTGGCATGTCATGGGAATCGTCCTGCAGCGAGTGGCTATTTTGGATTAATTGCCTGGGCGCGATCGGCTTGAAGCAGCCAGCCATCATCAGCAGCGCATAGGCGGCGCGGAAGCGTTTGTCCTGCTCATCATCTTCGAGGAATTTGGCCAGAACCGAAGTGGCCCGGAGCAGAAACGTGCGATAGCGGTCGGTGACGCCGGAGTGAAGCTGCGATCGGGCATCGTGGAGGGCATTGCGGTAATTCGCTTCGATGAGCTTTCGTCACCATGCAGGATGTGAACCCGGTCTGAAGCCTGAGTGTGATTTGCGGGAGTGAAATTCCCCAAAAGGAGCGGGGGATACCTTCTCGCCCAGCTAACATGTCAGAGTGCGATAATTTGGTGTAAAAATCCAACTGACTGATCTTCGTCGATAGCGTACTCAGGACGTTCAATCAGCCGGTTTATCGTCTGCCCCTCGAATTGCGTTACGCCTCGAGAATTTCTGCCGGACCAGTGTTTCAGCAAGATTGTGGCTTCAAGGAGTTGTCTTTGAAACATTGATACAAGTACGGTGTTTATGATCTTTCCCGGATCGACGCCGACGAAATAAAACATGAAAACCGAGTGCTGGCGGGCCAGGAACTGCAACATTTTATCGAGGTTGTAGGCCTTAGGGTTGGAGGCCAAAACTAAGATCTTCGTTTTGACATCGGTTTCCGTTTCGAATGCGGCAAATTCACGCGAGTAGTCGCCAAGCTTGTTGCCCGTTTTGAAAGGCGGCATGCCGCGGTTACCGGCTTTCAGTGCAATGATGAGTTCCTGTCGCAACAGCTCATCTTCACCGGCGATTAGGTATTCAATCAATCGACCGCGGACGTTTACATTCTCGATAAGCGCTGCTAATAAAATTTCTGATTTGTACTTCTCGACTTTTGAATCGAGTTCTTGCTTAAGCGTATTGCAGTCTGGGGAATCAACGAATGCCTTCGCGCGCCGCGGTGCGGTCAAGATATTCCTCTTTGCCGACTCATTGACGGCGAATTTAATTCCGGTCGGTGAGATGCCGTTGGTCGCTTCGACAAGTCGCGCCAAGTTTCCCTCAAAACCAATTGCAGCATGGATTTCGAAGAGCCGGGCAAAGTTGTCCGGCTCATTCTGAATCCCCGCTAAATCCCTAGCGATATCAGATCCATTGAAACTCCCGCGAATGTTATTCTCGCGCAGGGTCTGCGAGCTGTGACTGATTTTCTTAATAAGCGTCGTGTTCGCCAAGAGGCAATAATTTTCCTTTGGTGTCACGAGGCAGACGACGAAGAGCCGATCGTCGTACTTTCGCAGATTGGATAGTGAAAGAACTGTATTGCTAAAGTTGCGACTTGCCGAAGCGCTGAAGCGGATCGCAAAGTCGTTGCAATAGAATACTGAGCGGTCCCTTGTCAGGTTGAAGTGCGAACAAGCCAGCTTTGCTAGTTTTGCCTTATCGTTAATGCCATCGTTCGCTCGGATCAAATCAAGTAGAGAGTTGACTGCCTCATTCATTAAATAGGCCCCCAGGTTGATCTGCCACCGTAATATCACCCCTCACGGCTTTTTGATCGGCCAGACTGTTTCGTTCCCAGAAAACTCCTTGAGAGTATCCTTGAATTGCCGATTCATGTTCAGCGATACGAAGACGTTTTACTGCCCAACTGCAATATTCCTGGTTCAGTTCGATGCCGCAGAAACGACGACCCAGCTTCTTCGCAACGACGGCAGTTGTGCCGCTTCCAAGGAAGGGATCAAGAATAAAGCCAGTCGTAGGAGAACTCGCGAGAATAAGTTTGGCGATCAGTTTTTCCGGTTTTTGCGTAGGATGATCCGTATTTTCAGCCATAGACCAAAATGGAACGGTTATATCCGACCAGATATTCGAAGGATGTGTGAGTCGATAATTCCCTGCTTCTGTTGCCTCCCAATCCTTAGGCTCGCCATTCGATTCCCTATATGGGGCAAGAACACGTCGTTTCAGCATTACGGATTCGACATCAAAGTAGTAATCCTCGCTGACCGTGCAGAACCAGATGTCCTCTGTATTGTTTTTCCAGTTTGTTTTGGCACCTCTTCCTTTTTCTCGCTCCCAAGTGATTCGGTTGCGGACGTTAAGATTACGATTGAGCACGGGAAAGATAAGCGATGAGGTCTGCCAATCGCTGCATGCATAAACAGTCGCGTTTGGTCTCAGAAGCCGAAGCATCCCGCAAATCATTCTCTCAAACCAGATTTGGTACTCCGATCCTTCCTGCGCGCGGAAAACATGGCCGTTGAAGTTCTTCGTCAAATTGTAAGGCGGATCGAGGACCAATAAATCAACGAAGCCGCACGGCAGGAACGGCAATGCTTCGTTCAAGTCCTGATTGATAATGACATTTGTAATACCCTCCAAAGCCGACGGTCCTTGTAGACGAACTAAATCTGATGCGTAGCTGGCCATTTCAGTGGGACCGCACGTCAGAGTTCGGTTTCGCGGTGCTCGCGTCTTCATATTGATGCACAGGCCGTATGAGAAGGATATCTCGATGAAGAAATGATAATCGATTGTAAGCCTTACCGCATAATCTGCCGTCCGCTATTTCTAATAGACTTTGCTGTGCTCTTGGCATCTCCGCTCCCCCCCGTGCCCCGATGCCTCCCACCCGCTACAATACCCCCATGAATCGCCGCACCGTCTCACAGCGACGCATCCCCCCTGCCATGCGGGAGACTTCGCCACTGGATGTTCGGCTGCTGGCGATTGATTTGGATGGGACGCTGCTGAATGATTCCAAGCAGGTGAGCGAGCGGACAGCCAAGGGATTGGCTTGCGCGGTGGAGCGCGGGGTAAAGGTGATTATCGCATCCGCGCGGCCGCCGCGGAGCGTGCGGCATATTTATCAGCAGCTTGGGCTGGATACCTGGCAGATCAATTACAACGGGGCGCTGATCTGGGATGAGCCGGGCAAGCGCGTCATCTTTCATCGGCCGATGGCTGGCGACCTGGTGCGCGGGCTGATCGATGCGGGGCGGGCGAAGTTTGATTCGATGCTGATTACCTGCGAGATACTGGACCGGTGGTACACGGATCGGTTCGATCAGACTTACACCACCGAGACGGGGCGGCTGTTTAAGCCGGATGTGATCGCGCCGCTGGAGGAGTTTTGCAATCAGCCGATTACGAAATTGCTGCTGCTGGGGGAGAAGAAGATGATCGATGAGATCGAGCCGGTCATCTCGGCGATGAGTGGGAATTTCAGCATGGTTCGCACCGATCCGGAGCTGCTGCAGATCATGGACCGGAATGTGAGCAAAAGCGCGGCGCTGCAGATTGTGGCCGACCATCACCAGATACCGCTGGAGAATACGATGGCCATCGGCGACGCGCCGAATGATGTGGGGATTATCCGTATCGCGGGGATCGGGGTGGCGATGGATAATGCGGCGGAAATCGTGAAGAACGCGGCGGACTGGGTGGCGCCGTCCAACAACGATCATGGGGTGCATGCGGCGATGGTGAAGTTTGGGGTGTGCGAGTGAAAATTCCCCACGGCGGAGCCGTGGGCCTTTGGGGCGATTAAAACGGCTTGTTAGCCGGTCACATCGATGATCGAGCCCTTGGCGGGGTTGGTCGATCCGTTTTGCACATCGTCGACGGCCGATTCAAAATCAGTTTTGAATTGCTGGGAGCTGATGCCGGCGGATTTGAGCGCGCTTTGAAATGCTTCCTGCGTCTCCGGCGCGGTCGTTGGGCTGGCGGCGGCGGGATTTGATTTGCCGGTCAGGAAATTCTTGAGCACCTTAGCGATGGAATCTTCGACGATCTGATTAGGGTCTTTGGTCGATCCGCTGGCCTTGGCCTGCTGCAGGGCGCTGGTGACGGTTTGCTGAACCTGGGTGAAGAGGGCTTGCTTGCCGGAGGTGATCGAGCCGCTGGTTCCGATGGATGGGGATGAGGAGGCTTTTTGCGCGGCCTGTTTGGTTTTGTTCTTGGCGATGGAGGCAAGGTACTGAGTCAGTCCCGAGCCGCCGATGGAAGAGATTGCCGACATAGTTTTCCCGCCCTGATCTTCGATTCGATTTATCGGTTGGGGGAGGGATTGGAGGCCAATAATCATCCCGTATGCGATTATCGGACCTGATCTCTGGATAATTGCTCGGCCCAGAACTCGGCGGCGCGGTCGAGAGAATAATGTTCCTCGGCGCGCCCGCGCGCGGCAGCGCCCATTTGCTGTCGTTTGGCGGGGTTCTCGGCGAGTGCGGCGATGGCGTCGCACCACTGGGCGGGCGTTTCCGGGAGGTAGCCGGTTTCGCCAAGGAGGATGATCTCGCGATTGGCGCCGACGGGGCTGGCGATGGCCGGGAGCCCGGCGGCCATGTACTGCACGATCTTGAAGCCGCACTTGCCGAGGGTCCACGGATTTTCGGGCGTGGGGGCGATTCCAATATCGCCGCGGATCAGAGCGGAGGATTCCGACGCTTCGGACCACATGACATGCTCGGTGGGGATCGGCGGATCGGGGAGCAGCTCATCGGCGATCGTGATCAGCCGAAGGTTGGGCACCCGGGCGGCCGCTTCGCGAAGCACTTCGTGGAATTGCTCCAGATATTGCAATGTCGATCTGCTGCCGATCCAGACCAGCGAAGGAGAATCGCTCAATGTATGGGATTTGACCGCGTAATGAGCCGGATCGACGACGGTGGGCAGAACCATCGCCGGTGCGCCTTCGCATTGGAAGAGGTGGGCGAGGTGATTGTTCCCGGCAACGACGAGATCGACGGACCTGGCCACCGCGCGAAAGCGCCGGCGGGTTTGCCACCGCTGAAAGGGTCCGACGGGGCGGCTGTGAACCATCACCGCATCGTCCACATCGTAGAAGAACTTTCTGGAGTGCTTACGGAGCAGGCGAACGTCTATTGGGTCAAGCAGCTTGCGCTGGAGAATGACGGCGTCGAAATCAGCCGCGCTTCTGAGCAATCGCCTGCGTGCAAGACTTCCGCGCGGGCGCACGCGGATGTCGAGCTGGATGCCGCGCTGGTCCAGCGGCCGGCGCAGGGCATCGATGCGAAGGCGGAACGAAGCCTGCTGGAGATTGTTGGTGATGACCATGACCCGCATGGCGCGACGCGGATTGTCGCGGGGGGACGCAATCATTGCCAGCCATTGCAATTCGGCGGGGCATTGAGTATCTGGCAATCGGTGGCAACCGATGGCGAGAACCATTCACCCCGGGAATCTGATCTGACGTTCCGCTTTTTGCGGAGCCTGGCCGGGCTGTACACGCGAACCTACCATCGGACGCATTTGAATCAGCCGCTGAAATTGCCGGCGCGGGGGCCGGCGATGCTGGTGTGCAACCACACGAGCTGCATCGACCCGATTGTGCTCCAGGCGTACAGCCCGCGGCTGATTCGCTGGATGATGGCCGGCGAATATTTCGTATACAAGCCGCTGTGCTGGGTGTTTAACGGTATGGGGGTGATTCCAGTGGAGCGCACCGGCCGGGATTTGGCCGCGACGCGGGCGGCGATGCGGGCGCTGGCCGCGGGGTATGTGCTGGGCGTATTTCCCGAGGGTAAAATCGAAAAGTCCGATGAACTCATGCCGTTTCAGAGCGGCGTGGGGCTGCTGGCGCTGAAAACAGGCGCCCCCGTTTATCCCGCGTATCTCGATGGAACCCAGCGAAATCTGGAGATGATCGAGGCGTGCTATCGGCGAAGCTCTATTTCAGCCTCGTTCGGCCCACCGGTCGATTTGAGCGATTTGAAGGAATCCAAAGCGGCCATTATCGAAGCGACTCGCCGCATCGAATCGGCGGTCAGAGATTTAAGAACTCGTTCATATGCCGCTCGAATATCTTCTGCGCCTGAGGATCGGACAGCGGCAGCCGAAGCTCGTTGATGACTTTCGTTCCCATGCCGATCCACTCGCGCCAGCAGACCGTGCAGATTTTTTCCTGGATCAATTTGCCCTGCGCGTTGCTGAACGGTGGATGAGCCATTTTCGGAGCGACACGGCCACAGCGGTTGCAGACGACTTCCCCCTCGCCGGCGGCTAGCGGGGGCGCGGCGGCAGCCGAGGCGGGAACGGGCGCGCCCAGTTCTCCGAGCATTTTGGCCATTTCTCGCTGCGGCATGAGATCTCCGCGCGACGCGGCAATTTCCACGCCGCGAGTCAGACGCTCGATGGCTTCCAGCTTGCGGTTTTCCTTCAGCAGCGCGGTGGCGAGCAATTGATAGACCTTGGAGATATTCGGATTCAGTTCCAGCGCTTTCTGGAAGGATTGGATCGCCGGGCCGTTCATCCCCGCATCGAGATAAGCTTTGCCGAGCGAGAAATGTCCCAGCTCATTTTGCGGGTCTGCCTCGGCCATTTTGCGGAACTGTTCGATACGCGAATTCTGCTCTGACATTGCTTCTCCTGACCAGGGCCTGTCTAATGAATCCTCGCGGGCCATACTCGCATCTTTCGCCCGCGTGCGGCGTCGCTCCTCCTCGCCGTATTTCATTACAATACTGCTCGTCGTCGCTCCTTGCACGCGGGCGAAATCCGCTTTGTTTGGCCGCACGAGGATTCATTAGACAAGCCCTATTCCATTGGATTGCCGCACCGGCAGATAAATTTGCTGTCGGGCGTGGCTTTTTTCGGGGGTTTAATGATTTCGATCTGGCAGCCGCACACTTCGCAGGAAATGCGCCGCGCGTTTTCGCCGGGCTCGGAAGATTCGATGTCTTCGTCCACCTCATCGACATCGGCGCGTCGGGTCATCGCGAGATTGGCCAGGCGGTCGGCCAGGGAATTGTGATGGCGAAGATTATGCTCGAATTTCACGGATTCAAACTGATCCGCCAGCGATCGGGCCTGCTCGTAAAGCTCGCGGAGGCCGGGGTTTTTCACGCGATATTCGCCGCGCATCTGCTTGATGACCAATTCGCTGTCTCCGCGGACGAGGATTTTTCCGGCTCCGAGGGCGGCGGCTTCACGCAGGCCGAGGATCAGGGCCATATATTCGGCGACGTTGTTGGTCGCGCTTCCGATATATTTGCCCCGGGTGACGAGCTTTGTGCCGTCTTCCGCCGATAACACAACACCAACGCCGGCCAGGCCCGGGTTGCCGCGGCTTCCTCCATCGAACTGAATGGTGATCGTTTCCTTCATTGCCAGTGAACTTTATGCCAAACGCATCCGCCGAGGCAAACTCACGGCGCCTTAAAACAATCCCGAACGCCCCTCATGAACGATAATGCAATTTTTTCACACAGCTAATTAACGACCGCGTTCATGCCGATTTCTTATCGGTTAATTTATAAAAACAGGAACGAGCGCATGGCTGATAAAAGCGCCCAAATAGTGTCAGAGGCGGTCGCGCGGAATATCTCGGCGGTGTTGTCGCTGCCCTCGGCCGGCATGTTCCGCAATCACAAGTCGCGATTTATCTGCGAAATTGAGGGCGGAATTCTTCTCCAGGCCCCGTCCGACGACAAGCCCCTAGTCAACGAACTGCTGCGGACGCACGCGCCCTGCATCGTGTCGTTTCGACACGGGATCAACAAGGTCATCTTTGCCGCCCCGATTCGCAAGGTGACCGCCGGGTGGAAATTGAACGATCAGATCACCGTGGATGGTTTGCTGCTGGAATTTCCCACGAATGTGAAGGTCACGCAGAAGCGTTCCGATTACCGCGTGGAGATTCCGCCGGATTGCGAGATTTCGGTTCAGGTCTGGCGAATGGCCCCCTCGGATTTTATCGCCGACGCCCCCAGACCAGGATCCAAAGTGACCGCGGAGATATACGACATAAGCACCGGCGGCGTCGGTGTGAAATTCACCGGCAACAACGGGGAAAAACCCAAAGTCTGCACCGAAGACCGCCTTCGCATCGGTTTGACGTTCAATGGGTCAATGCTTCTCATCGAAGGACGAATGCGCCCGCCGGCCGTGACACCCCAGGGTGACACCATCGTGACGGGAATCCGTTTCAAGCCGATGGAGGACAATCTGGAAGGCCGCAAAATGCGGGCCCAGCTCCTTCGCATCGTTGGAGAACTTCAGCGGCAGGAACTTCGTTCGACAAAGCTTGGTCTGAAGAAAACGGCCTGAATTGAAGGGTCAAAAAAAGCGGCGAGGAAAAACTACAGCGCGTTTTCCTGTTGCACGATCACATCGAAGATTTCCTGCGGAGTCTTTGCCACTGCGAGCGCCTGGCGAAATTTGTCGATGGTCATCAATCGGCTGATGCGCGCCAAAGCGTGGATGTGCGGGCCAGTCTTGTCCGGGGGTGAGGTTAAAAGCCAGATCAGCGATACCGGCCTTCCGTCGATCGACTGAAAATCAATCGGCTCGGCCAGTTTGCCGATCGCCATCACAAGCTGCGATGTGCCCGAGCATTTCCCGTGCGGAATCGCCAAGCCGTTGCCGATGCCCGTGGTTCGCGTGGTTTCGCGCTCCAGGACGGAATCGAGCACGGCCTTGGCATCCTGAACTTCACCGTTTTTCGCCAGCAGCGAGACCAATTCGCCGATCGCTTCGTTCTTCGTCTTCGCCTGCATCGGCACGATGATGTTCTGGGGCTTGAGAATCTCGGTCAAACGCATGTCAACACTCCGGTACTGACGACTGGCGGTGGCGGTTTCAATCCAAATTGAATCCTACCGATGGCCTCCCAGCGAAGCAACCCGAAATGACGGAACATTAACCCGTTGGATAGCCCTGCGCACACCGCGACATCAAGTGCCGAACAAGCGGTCCCCCGCATCGCCCAGGCCCGGCAGGATATATCCCTTATCGTTCAGCTCACGGTCGATTGCGGCGCAATAAATCGGCAGCTCCGGATGAACTCGATGCACCGCGTTGATCCCCTCGGGCGCGGCGACGAGGCAGACAAACTTCATGCTCGTGACGCCGTTTTGCTTCAGCACCTGAGCCGCGGCCGTGGCGCTGCCGCCGGTCGCCAGCATCGGATCGATCAGTAAGACCTCGGTTGCCGCGATATCCGGAGGAAATTTTTTGTAATAGGACACCGGCTCCAATGTCTTTTCATCCCGGTAAACCCCAAGATGCCCAAGCCGCGCTTCAGGCAACAGACGAAGGACTCCATCGGACATGCCCAGTCCCGCGCGCAGGATCGGCACCAGCGTCACGCGCCGGGCCAGCACCTTCCCCGTCGTCCGCTCCAGCGGCGTCTGCACCGGGCGGGCGCTGGTCGGCCAGTCGCGCGTCACTTCGTAGACCATCAGCGATGCGATTTCGTTGAGCAGCGCCCGGAATTTTCGATGATCGGCCGTGTAATCGCGAAGTTCCGTCAATTTGGTCTGGATGACCGGGTGATCGATGAGGGTGACGTTTTGCATGGGCCCGGACATGGGATGGAATTGTCGCCGAATCTCGCGAGAACGCAAAATAGGAATTGCCTATTTCCAATTGCCTATTGCCTATTGAAATGGCGCGCTTGTCTCTTCCAATGGGCAATTGGAAATAGGCAATAGGCAATCATTTCAACATGCCGGTCTTGCGCGCGTACGGAAAAATCCCTCCGGCCTCGATGATCGGCAGCACGTCGCCCAGCGGCAGAAGCTCATGGCGCTGATTCTGCGTTTTATTGATGATGACGCTCTGGTCCAGATGCACCTCAAGTTCGTCGCCGGTGCGGATTTTGTCTACCAGGCGTATTTTTGACTCCAATGGAATCAGGTATCCGCCGTTGACGCTGTTGCGAAAAAAAATGCGGGCGTAGAATTCGGCGATGACGCATTTGCATCCCGCCTCCGCCATCGCCAGCGGCGCGTGTTCCCGGCTAGAACCGCTGCCGAAGTTCTTGCCGCCGATGACAATCTGGTAATCGCTCTTGAATTCGTTGGGCCTAACAAACGGGATATGCCCATCGGGCAACCCCGCCTTGCCATCGGGTACGCTGCTCATGGCGTACATGCCGAAATATTTCCGCTCCTCGGGATTCGAGGGATCATACGACAGATAAATCGCCGGGATGATCTGGTCGGTATCAACGTTATCGCCCAGGACGTAAGCTTTGCCGGAAATTACATTCTGCATTGGAAACTCCGCGAATAAGAGGGTGAAAGTATAGGGGGAAAATTGGGTTCTTCAAAACGCTAAAAAGACGAATCTCACGCTGAGGCGCAAAGGCTCGGGGGTTTCATTATGATGCACCCCAGGCATGCAGATCGCCAATCTTCACAAGGTTTTCGATAACGATGTTGTCGCGATTGAGAATTTATCACTTGAGATAAATCCGGGGGAGTTTGTCGCGATCCTGGGGCCATCCGGCTGCGGGAAATCGACGCTGCTGCGCATCATCGCGGGTCTGGAAAAGCCGACCGGCGGGACCGTTCAGATCGGGCAGGGCAAAATCGCATATGTTTTTCAGGATTCGCATCTGTTGCCGTGGCGAAACGTGCTGAGAAACGCGGCGTTGCCGCTGGAGCTGGCTGGGGTCGATCGGGCCGATCGAATCGCCGCGGCGCGGGAGGCGCTATCGCAGGTGGGGCTGGCCGATGCGGTGCAGCGATATCCGGCGCAGCTTTCGGGCGGCATGAAAATGCGCGTGTCGATGGCGCGGGCGATGGTGACGCATCCTGATTTTCTTCTTCTGGACGAACCGTTTGCCGCGTTGGATGAGATCAATCGCCAAAAACTCGACGAGCAGCTTCGCAAACTCTGGCTGCTGCATCGGATGACGGTTATTTTCGTTACGCACTCGACGGCCGAGGCCACCTTCCTGGCGGACCGGGCGGTCGTGCTGTCGGCCCGGCCGGCGCGGATCGTTGCCGATTTACTGATCGATCTTCCGGCGGACCGTCCCGCCGCCATCCGGTCAACCCCGGCTTTCGCGGCGATCACGCAAAAGATCTACGACGCCCTTGAACGGGGAGGCGCGTGAAGAGAACGCGATCATTCTTTGCGGTGATCTGGCCACCCGTTCTGGTGCTGATCGCGGCGATCATCACCCTTCATATCTGGGCAAGCGCGCTGGATGAGCCGTTTCTGTTGCCCACCCCGCGTGCGATCGTGCGCATTGCGATCAATCGTCGCCATGATCTGTTGTCAGCGCTGGGGACCACCACCGAAGCGGCATTGATCGGATTTTTCTGCAGCGCCGGCGGCGGGATTGCCGCGGGGATGGCGCTTTCCGCTTCATCGCTGGTGCGCCGGGCGTTTTACCCATATACCGTTTTTTTCCAGACGGTTCCGATCATCGCTGTCGCGCCGCTGCTGATGATCTGGTGCGGGCCTGGCCTGCCGGCCGTCGCGCTGTGCGCGTTTATCGTATCGGTGTTTCCGGTGATCGCCGGGACGCTGACCGGCTTGCTGTCCACCGATCCGGCGCTGGAGGATTTATTTCGTCTTTACGGCGCCTCGCGCTGGGCGAAAATGTGGAAGCTCAGACTGCCCTCGGCGCTGCCGAGCATCTTCACCGGCCTGCGCGTTGCCGCCGGTTTGGCGGTCATCGGCACCGTCGTGGGGGAATTTCTTGTGGGCGTATATGGACCCAATGAGGGCCTGGGTGTGCGCATCGTCTCGGCCAAAAAGCAGGGTCGGACCGATGAAGTATTTGCGGCTGTGCTGGTCGCATCACTGCTGGGGCTGGCGATGTTTGCGATCATCAATCTGGCAGCTAAACTGCTGCTGGGCCGCTGGCACGCATCGGAACAGGATCATTAAATCATGCTTAGAAAAGCTGTCATCTTCGCGATTGGCTGCTGTGCGTTTCTGGCTCTTGGCGGAAATAATCCGGCCAGCAGCGCGCCGGCGGCCGCCACTTCTGTGACGCTCACGCTGGATTGGAAACCGGAGCCGGAATTTGGCGGGTTTTACGCTGCTTCGCAGAATGGTGAATTTGCCCGTCATGGGCTCAGCGTCACCATCGCTCCCGCGGGTGAGGGGGCCGATCCCTGGCAGCTTGTCGCAACCGGAAAAACCGAATTCGCCACCTCCACGGCCGACCAGGTGCTCATCGCCCGAGGGCAGAAGGCGGATGTGGTGGCCATCTTCGCCGTCTACCAGACATTTCCCCAGGGAATCATGGTGCACAAGGCGCGAGGATTCAAAAGCATCGCCGATGTGTTCACGCACGACGGCGTGCTGCTGGCCGAAGATAATTCCTGGCTGCATTTCCTCGAAAACAAATTCTCGCCGGTGAAGGCGCAGATCACCGGATACTCCGGCGGCATCGCTGAATTTCTGGCGAAGCCGGATTATTCGCAGCAATGCTTCGTCACCAGCGAACCCATTCTGGCAAAACATCAGGGGGGCGATCCGCAAACGTTTTTGATCGCGGATGAGGGGTTCAACCCGTATACCACGGTGGTGATCTGCAAGGGCGACCTCTGGCGAAGCAATCCCGATGAAGTCAAAGCGATGGCCGCCGCCTGCCGCGAGGGGTGGCGCGATTATCTCGATCATCCCGATGCGGTGAACGCCACCATGCATGGCTTGAACCCCGACATGGACCTGCAAACCTTTGGCGAAGCCGCCGCGGCGCAGAAACCTCTGATCGAGACGTCCGAAACGAAGTCGGCCGGGCTGGGCTGTATGAACCTTCAGCGATGGAAAGATATGGCAGCCCAGCTTGTCAGTCTGAACGTGATCGATCCTTCGGTCGATCCCGGCCAATGCTTCGTCAATCCGTGAAAAACGCCCGAGTTGCAAGTGCAAGTTACAAGTGCAAGTCGAATTCTGATTGCTACTTGCACTAAGTTTTTCCTCCCCCCTTTTCATTCGGACCGTACTCGCGATAATAAGGACGCCTAAAATTCGTGTGGTTGCGTGAGGTGTTCGTTTATGGGTCCGACCAATATTGCACTTGTCAAACTATACCAGGCCGACCAGAAACTCCGCGAAGCGCAGGCCCGGCTCGATTCAGTCAGCAGAAACGCGAGAATTCAGGAACGAAAAGTTTCCGATCTGACCGAGCGATTGCGGCTGGGCCAGACGATGCTGAAGGAGCAGCAGTCACAGGCCGGGCAGTTTGAACTGGACCTGAAATCCCGCGAGGCGAAAATCGAGCGCCTGCGCTCCCAGCAGCAAAACGCCAAGAACAACCGCGAATACCAGACATTTCTCATCGAGATCAACACGGAAAAGCTCGACAAGGGCAAAGCCGAGGAATCGCTGCTGAAGGTGATGGAAACGGTCGAAAAATCGCAGGCGGAAATCAAGGAATTAAACGCGGCCCTTGAGTCGGAGCAATCGAAGCTGGAGGCGATCAAGCTGGAAATCGGCGATCGCGTGAAGGCTTTGCAGGCGGAGATCGATTCGCTGCGCCCCGCACGCGACGAGGCCGCCGCGGGTGTGACGCCGTCGGGCCGCCAGGCGTTCGAACGCCTGGCCGATCGTTTCGACGGCGAGGCGATGAGCGCCCTGTCCAAGCCGGATCGCCGCCGCGAGGAATATGTCTGCACCGCCTGCAACATGGACCTGGTCACTGATGTCTACAACAAGCTGCACAGCCGCGACGACTTGATGTTTTGCCCAAGCTGCCATCGAATTCTGTATATTCCCGATGATCTTCCCATCGAGTTGGCCGTGCATAAGGTGAAGGAGAAGAAGGAGCCGCGGGTTAAGACGAGCAACCTGAAAGCCGCGGTAGGCCGGCAAACAGCGGCGGAGGATGTGATGAGATCGATCACGGTCGAAGAAGATGATGAAGACCCCGCCAAGTCGGAACCGCAAGCGCAGGAAACGTAAGAATTATCTCACTGCGATTATTGGTTTGCTTAAGACCCCACAAGCAACGGCGCGAACGACATGATAATCGCGGTATTTACACGGACTTCTCGTACAATATAGCGCATGGATCACACTTCAATTCCGGACCGGCATCGCTACCTCAACGTGCTCCGGCGGATGACGCCGGCGCAGCGTCTGGCCAAGGCGATGGAATTGTCCGATTTTGGAAAACGGCTGTTTCTCCACGGTTTGCACCGGCGATTTCCGGAAATGAATGACCGGCAGCTTCATGTGCTGTACCTGAAACGGCTCGAGCGATGTCACAATCGGAATTACTGAAAAAGACGATTACGGCGCTGGAGGCCATCACATCAACACCACAGGCAACGATTGCACCCCTCTAAACGTCAGCCCCTTCAGCCATTTCACCCGCTTTTTCGCCAGACGCATTTTGGGGAATCTCGTGACCAGCTCCAGGATCGCGATCTTGGCTTCCATTTTCGCCAGGGCCGCGCCGAGGCAGAAATGGATGCCGGAGCCGAACGACAGGTGGCGATTGTCGGATCGGCGGATGTCCAGACGATCAGGATCGGCGAATCGCCGCGGGTCGCGATTGGCCGCTCCGAGCACCCCGAGAATAATTTCGCCGGGCCCAATGGTTTGGCCGTCGATTTCGATCGGCTCGCCGCCGAGCCGGCTCGTGAACTGGACCGGGCAATCGTAGCGCAGAACCTCATCCACGGCGGAGTCGATCAGCACCGGCTCGCGCACGAGCAATTCCCACTGATCGCGATTGCGCATCAGGGCCAGCATTGCGTTGCCGATCAGGTTCGTCGTCGTCTCGTGCCCCGCCGAAAGCAGCAGGACGCAGTTGGTGAAAAGCTCCTCGCGATTCAGGCCGTTCGATTCCTTCTCGGCTTCCAGCAGCCGCGGCAGCAGTGAACTGTCGGGATTTTTCTCGGTGCGCAAGACCACTTCGTCAAAATAAACGCGAAATTCCGACCAGGTTTTCGCGGCGCGGGCCTGCTGATCGGCCGTCGGCCGCAAAGACAGCGCCGCCGCCAGGTGGTCCGACCACTGCTTGATCTTCGGATAATCTTCTGGGGGAAATCCGAGCATCTCGGCGATCACGATCACCGGCAGCGGATAGGCAAGATCGGCAATCACATCCATGCGCCCGGCGGCTGCAACCCGATCGACCCGCTTTCGTGCAATCAGTTCGATGCGCGGCCGCAGCTCGGCGAGCGATGCCGGGGTGAATGCCCGGGCAAAAACGCCGCGCACGCGGGTGTGGTTGGGGGGATCGAGAAACAGCATCGAAACCACTTCCGCCTCAACGCGAGATTCTTCTTCCGACACCCCAAGCTGATTTCGTACCAACCGCGGTAATCGCTGCGGCGCGAACGGATCCTTGAGAAATCGCGGATTGCGCAGCATCTCGGCGACATCGTCGTATCGCGTCAGAATCCAGACCGGAGCCAGCGGATCCTTCCGCACCGGCTCGCGATCGCGAAGCCACGAATAAAGCGGATATGGATTGCTCACGAATCCGGGATGGGCCAGACTTTTGCGGGCGTAAACATTCCAGATCGTGGGCGGAATTCGGGCGGCTTTTTGCAGTGGACGGAGGATTTTGGCGAGAACCCTCGGCCGGATCGGCCGCCACGCCAACCCGCCCCGCCGCCGCGGCATGCCCTCGTCGATCCACCGCTCAATCCCCTCTTCGGCGCGCTCGGGCGTCAATCCCGCGGCGTTGAGTTTCCTTCCGATATCAATATCCAGCGACATCGCCATCGCGGCGATCACGTGCTCGGTGCCGACGTGCTCGTGACGCAGCCGCGTCGCCTCATCCGCGGCAACCCGCAAAATTCGCAGCGATATTTCATCGAGTTGATGCGCCCGGCGAATATTCGAAGGCGAGCCATTGGCGCCGCTGGTGCGCGTCAAAATTTGCCGGCAATCCACGCCGCATTGTTCGAGGAGATACGCCCCCGCGCTTTCCCCATCGGCCGCGATGGCCGCAAGCAAATCCTCGGCATCGGCGACATCCCGCCCCTGCCGCGCCGCTTCATCCAGCGCGGCAACCAGCGCCCGCCGCATCCGGGGTGGGAAACGTTGCCACATGTTAGCTGATTGTATGCGGAAAGAGACCCACTGCGACGCCGTGGGCGTTCACGCGATGCGATTGCGAACAACCCTCAATCCAAATTCATCGTCAGCAGGAACTGCGCATTGCTCGGCACCTTGGTGAGCTGGCCTTTCAGCCGCTCAACGGATTCGACGGGGCTCATGTCACTCAGCACTCGGCGGAGGCGGTAGACCAGTTCCAATTCCTTGGCGTCCAGCAGCAATTCCTCGCGGCGGGTGCCGCTGGAGTTGATGTCGATCGCGGGATAAATGCGCTTGTCCACCAGGCGGCGATCGAGGTGCAACTCGGCGTTGCCGGTGCCTTTGAATTCCTCGAAGATGACTTCGTCCATCTTGCTGCCGGTGTCGATGAGCGCGGTTGCCAGGATCGTCAGGCTGCCGCCTTCCTCGATGTTGCGGGCGGCGCCGAAAAATCGCTTGGGTTTCTGCAGGGCGTTCGCGTCAACGCCGCCGGTGAGAATCTTTCCGCTGTGCGGGACTTCGGTGTTGTACGCCCGCGCGAGGCGCGTGATGCTGTCGAGCAGGATCACCACATCCTTGCCGAATTCAACGTAGCGCTTGGCTTTTTCGATAACCATTTCGGCCACCTGCACGTGGCGCGACGCGGGTTCGTCGAAGGTGCTGCTGACCACCTCGGCTTTGGTGTTGCGCTCCATGTCGGTGACTTCTTCAGGCCGCTCGTCGATCAGCAACACGATCAGCACTACCTCGGGATGGTTCTTGGTGATCGCGTTGGCGATCTTCTGAAGCAGCACGGTCTTGCCGGTGCGTGGGGGAGCGACGATCAGCATGCGCTGGCCCTTGCCGATCGGCGTCACCAGGTCGACGATCCGCATGTTCAGATCCTTGGGATCATGCTCCAGAACCAGCCGGTGATTGGGATGCAGCGGGGTAAGGTCTTCGAAATTGCTCGTATCGGTGATGCGCTCGGGGTCTTCGCCGTTGATGGCTTCAACGCGCAGCAGCGCGAAATACCGCTCCGATTCCTTGGGGGGGCGAATCTGGCCCTGCACCACGTGCCCATTGCGCAGCCCAAAGCGGCGAATCTGGCTGGGGCTGATGTAAATGTCGTCGGGGCACGGCAAATAGTTGTATTCCGGGCTCCGCAGAAATCCGAAGCCATCGGGCAGAATCTCCAGCACTCCCTCGCCGTACATCAGGCCGTTCTGGCGAATGCGGGCGCGCAGAATCTGAAAGATCAGATCCTGTTTCTTAAGTCCGACGTAATCGACGATCCCCTCTTCCTTGGCGATCTCGTGCAGCTTGTGCACGTCCATTGTCTGCAGGTCCTTGATGTACAGCTTGCCGCCCTTGACCTGCTCGTATTTGGCGTTGGTTTCGGCGTCGAAGTTGGCGACGTCTTCACCGGCGCCGGATTGCGAGCCGGCGGCATCATCCGCTTTGCGCGGCTGCTCGTCGATTGCTTCCGCGTGTGAATCCCTAGACGAATCCATTGGCGAATCCACCGCCACCGCGGATGCTTCTTCTTTTACGTCGCGCCCCTCGGTTTCGGCGGAAGATGAATGCGATCCGCCTCGCCGTGTACGGGTGCTGCTTGTCTTTGCCATGTACGGCCTCCTGATTGTGAACTGAGATTAAAAGTTATGCTGCTTAAGACTGTTTCAAAATTACCGGGAAGGTGTGACTCTCAAATTATCGTGTTGGTGACCGGATCGATCAATTATACCCTCGGAGTCCGTCGAAGGCTCGATCCATCCATTTTTCTTCACAGCTTCCGGGGCATTGCATCCAGAAGCCTTGCATTCAATAACTTCATTCCATCGAAGCGTTGGTGAACCAATCCGCCCCTGAGCCTAACGCCGTTAAATGCCCTTGTCCCGCCAGGTCTTATCCGATGAGGTCTTATCCGGTCAGGTCTGATCCGGAAATCATTTAGCGAGAATTCGGAAAAGCACTTGTTTGACTTGGCCGCGGACATCGTCCGCGTCAGCGGTGTTAGCAACAATATAATCGGATATTTCCCTCTTCTTGTCTAGTGGCCATTGCGATTTTTCCCGGCGGGCAAGTTCGGCTTCATTCCATCCCCGTCCCCGGGTTACCCGCGCCAGCCGCTCGCCGGCGGGTGCCTCCACAAAGACCACCACATCACACTGGCTGCGTAAACCGGTCTCAAAAAGCAGGGGGGTATCCCACACAATCGCCTTGACTTGCGGCTTATTTCCCACCTCGGCCATCCGGGCTTCCCGCAGTGCCGAGACCCTGGGGTGCAGCAGTCTTTCCAGCTTCGTACGCTCGACCGGATCGCCAAAAACAATATCCGCGATTTTGCGCTTATTCAACTGACCGTCGGATTTCAACACCCCGGCCCCCCACCACTCGGCCAGTTGGGCGATCACGGCCGGATCGCGATAAACCTCTTCCACCTGAGCATCGGAACCGATGACGAGGCACCCCATCTCACCGAACATGGCCGCCACGGTGGTCTTGCCGCTTCCGATTCCACCCGTGATTCCGATGATCGGTTTACCGTGAAACAAATGAGCGCCTGTTGGAGATCAGATCGCGATCCTGTACTGGCCCACCGACACTGGATTCCCGGCCGGATCGCTTAGCAGGAGATTGTCCTGTCCCGGCGCCAGCCCCCGCTGCCGCTGAAATTCCATTTCCGCCTCGGTCAACCTTTGGGCCAGATCGCTGATGGATTCCACGACCAGAGTCAGCGGCCTGAAATCCTCGCGTTCGACGGGACGTTCAAGCACCTCAAATCGCAACCGGAAATTCTCCGCCCGGTAGACCAACTCGTGCTCGGTCCCTTCGGTGGGCGAATCCTCCCGCTCAAACCCCAGCAGGCCGACATAAAATTCATCGAGTTGGCGCTCCAGCCCGGCCGGGCAGTAGAGCACACAATCATCGATCGCGATCATCCGCACCGGCGGGGGCACCTGCAGCTTCGGGCGGCGGTCGTCGCCAAGCTGCAACTCACCTGTGGGTGGATCAAGCTGGATGGGTTCCGGGGGGTCGATCATGAGGGCCCCTGACACGGCAATTATATCCCAATTTCACCTGCCCGCCATGATTATTCCGAACCGGGCGCGATCACCTTCGCCGGGCGGTCAGCACGCGATTGTTCCCGGCGTGATCCTTGAGAATTCTGATATCCGTAAATTCGGCGTGCTCGGCGGCAATGCGGGCGGCGAGGTCGGCCTGATCGAACGCGATCTCCAGAAAAAGATGGCCGCCGCTGAAAAGAAATGGCGGCGATTCCGCGAGAATACGGCGATGAAACGCCATCCCGTCGGGCCCGCCGTCGAGCGCGCTGTGGGGCTCGTAATCCCGAACGCTGCGGTCAAGCTGCGGGATTTGAGCGGTGGGAATATACGGCGGATTGGACATCAGCAGATGAAACGGCTGACGATCCACCAGTCGCGAAAGAGGCTGGAAAAGATCGCCCTCTTCCACGATCACCCGCTCGGAAAGATTCAGTTGCTGGAGGTTTTGCTTCGCCAGCGCCACGGCGGCGGGGTTGTTATCCGTCGCGACCACAACCGCGCCTTTGACATTGTGCGCGATCGCGGCCGCGATACACCCGCTGCCGGTGCATAAATCCAGCACGCGCGGGTTTTCCAGTCCCGGCTGGCGGCGAATGAGCTGAATAACGTTTTCGACCAGCGTTTCGGTGTCGGGGCGAGGAATCAGCACATCGCGCGTGACCACAAATTCCAGGCTGAAGAAATGCGCCCGCCCGGTGAGATACGCAACGGGCTCCTCTTCGGCAGCGCGGCGGATAAGCTCGCGAAAGGCGGCGAGCTGACTGGCATCCAGCGGACGCTCGTAATCGATGTAAAGCTTAATTCGCGGAACCGAAAGCACGTGAGCGAGGAGCAATTCGGCCGACAAACGCGGGGAATCGACGTCTTTGCGGGTAAAAAATGGGGTCGTCCATTCGAGAAGCCGGCGGACGGTCCATGTCCCTTCGGTTTCGGGCATTGGTCCGGATTGTACACCAATTGGTTGTTTCCTCCGCGGTGGATTGGGTCTAAAATTCCAGCGATGCGAATCATGGCGGTGGTGGTCGCGCTGCTTTTGACGGGGTCGTGGGCCGCGGGGGAAGTCTCGGGGGAAATCGTCAGCCTGACCGATGGGACGCAAATCGAGGGATCGATTCAGAAAACCGACAGCGGATGGAATGTCACCAGGAGCGATGGAACGGTCGTCGCCGTCGATGCCGACAAGGTCGCTTCAATACAGGCCAGCCCGTCGGGAAATCGGTCGGTGGCGCGCGATCGGCTTGAATCGCTTCGCCGCGTCGCGAGCCATTCCAGCGACATCGCCGACATGATCGACCGTTACCAGAAATTCATCGCCCAGGCCGGTGATGTTGACGTGGCGGCGGAAGCGCAAAAGGATTTGGCCGTCTGGCAGGACCGGCAGGACCGGCAGATGGTCAAGCTCGGCGATGTCTGGATAACGCAG